>Ga0183096_1000416_pt2 | contig 56583 bp, 46 predicted proteins | sample Biomet5_FD_127791 | JGI IMG/M metagenome (GOLD analysis project Ga0183096, IMG submission 127791) | Microbial communities from bioreactor (seeded with sewage sludge) at LBNL, California, USA - Biofuel metagenome 5 (version 2) (version 3) | ecosystem: Engineered > Bioreactor > Anaerobic >... | reverse complement strand
CGGAGTTTGTCGGCTACCAGCGGCATGGCCGCGCTTTCCGCCAGACAGGCGCCGAGGATCACTTCTTCCAGATGGGTATCGTGCGGGTGGAACACATCCACCGGTTGGGGCGCACGGGGTGATTCATCCCCGTTACGCAAATGTGTATAGTCAGTAGTCATAGCGGTTCAGATAGGCTTTGTCGTGAAGGTAAGTGGAGGCTTGCATGCAGTAGTGGATGTCCGGCAGATTCAGGTAGTAATCTTCCACCTGATCGTAGGCCAGGTGGCGTTCGTCGGCGGTGAGCTGGTTCCAGTAGCGCTGCGCGCGGCCGATGTTCAGCAGTGGGGTTTGGGTCACTTCGCTATAATGCTCCATGAAGTGACGAAGGTCAATGGGTGCCGGGGAGCACGCAGAGGTGGGTGCGGATGGGGATGCCCCGGAAGGAGGTGGCGGAGGAGTGGCGGAAGTTTCCGCAGGGATGTCCGATGGATTTCCAAAAGGGGTATGCAAAGCACTTCCAGAAGGATCAACAGGCACATTTGTGAAAAGCTCATCACTGGGCAGACTTACTCTACTGTTACTTATCCAAGCATCATAATTGGGAATACGAATATGACTGGGATAGCCATCCTGTACCCGTACAATGTAACCATTACTGAAACAATCGCCAAAGAAACGCCTCACATGCGTACGTCCCCAACCCAGTATATTCCCCCAACCGAGGAATGAAATCAGCGAATCTCCCCGTTGACAAAAGATTTTTTGTCCACAACCCAAATCCATTTCAGCATCTTTGTAGTTAACATAAGCCAGCACCCTTAAAAAGGCTTCTTCATCCCCACTCGCCTGAGCGTGTTCTTCAAACATTTTTAGCAACAAAGACCGCGGAACTATCAGATATCCCTTCCCGGTAGAAAAATGTGTTATTTCCATATTCTTTAAAATAATAGTTTAATAATCAGGCAAAGATAACCTGTAACTAAAGACTTTGCAAGCGCTCCGGTTTCTCCGGTTCTTTAATGTTCAAAATCGTATAAAATCGTACTTTTTGTTGCAAAAAAGAAGGGGTACAATAGACGTACACCCCAAAGAACATATTAAAACACTAATTGTCTGAATATTACACGAGAGAAGATACAATAGGCCAAACAAAAAACGAACACAATAAACTAATATAATAAATATATTCAAAGAAAAAATATATAAAAAAGAAAGTTTACTCCCGGTTTAACTCCGAAGTCTTCCCATCCGGTAGCCCCATGTGACGGATAATAATAGCAATCTGCATCGGAGTCAGGATACTATCATGTTCATTATACTCGGCTTCAAGCATCTCCGCATAAAAGTCGGCACGGCATTTAATGAGACGTTTTAAAGAACGGGCGTTCGATGAAGAATAATCACTTCGAAAATAAACAGAGGCAATCTCGGCAACAGAATGACACCCAATAAGCATCCAATCATATTTTTGCGTTTTCATATCTTATAATTATATTACTAAAATAGCTATGCAAAATTAGTAATATTTTATTTAAAAAGAAAGATATATATTAAAAAATAAAGATACAAAATAAGAAATCACAGAATATATTATTTTGTAAAATATAGATTTCTAATACTTAAACCTTTACATAAGAAAAGCAGACAGTATATTGATCTCTAACAAACCATCTGTCTGATACAAATAGACCATCTGCTAACCTTCAACAGATAATCTATTGCGATGTAACAGACCGTCTGATTCAAAGAATATATTTTAGTTTTAATTTAAAAAGTTCCCCGTGCACTCCTGCACTGGGGAACTTTCAACAAACAAACAAAAAATCTGGCTACCCGTGATTCACATCACAATAACCAAATGCCTTAATTTCTTTGGTCAATAAAACAATATCAGATACTTATTAATTAGAACTTGCATCGTTTAAAATATCCTCCTCCTATATAAATACAAAGTGTTTCACCATTTGGCAATGATATATCCGCTTTAATTCTGGACGCACCGTACTGCGAGCCCGATCTGCCGAATAGTTTTATACGCCGGACCCACGCCGCTACTGCTGAAGAGCAGGAGGTACCCATTCGTTTCGGAACCGGCACTACTGCTCCAATAGTAACCTAACTGACCAACATTGGACAATGTGCCACTAGTGTTACGAGAACCTGATGCAGGATAACTACTACTACCACCATTAACCGTATAAGTGCCACCACCATAGGAAAGCTCAAATGTACCTTGTACATTGACACTGTGAGTTTGGTCATAAAAGCTGCCGAAGTATGCCCAAGGAGTAGTAGCGGTAGTCCATGATACAAAGACATTGTCAGCTACACCAGCCGCGTTATACTCCCTTGCAGTAGGCATACGCCAATTACCTAATGAAGGCTGAGTTTTACTCAAGTATTGGCAGATATCGCCTTTATAAGCTACATAATTAGCATCGGTATTTTGAGCAGCATCATTTAAAAAGGTATTGGTTTGACCATAATTGGGACTTGTACCTGTATGATAAAAAACATCCCAAACCGTTTCACCTTGAGTCCAAGTACTGTTTGAAGGAGTGCCCGAATTATACGTAGGGGTATAGGTGACATAAGTGTCGCTTAAAGAAATGCCTATCAAAGAACCCCACTGGAAGCATACCCCCTGTTTTCTATTATTGGCATCGGTAGATTCTGTATCAAAAGTAAGTTTACTTCCATCCCAGTAGATGTTACTACCTGCCCATATCAACTTATTAGACTTAATACGAACATCCGAATCATTAGGCTTCAAGGTAACTGCACAAGTATATTTGAAATTCCGTTTGATATTGAAGTTAGTGGTATTGTTTGCACCCAGATAAACTCTCCAAGACAGCGATGTATAACCCGGAGCCGTGCCGTAAATCATCACATAAGCGGCGGAATCCGGTGCAGTTGCCTTAACTTTCTGATTTTGTGCAGTTATTGTCTTATTGACCCCTGCACGGTTCTCGTACAGATAAAAAGAGGTATCAAATGAAGTCACATTAGACAAGCTGATAAATCCGCTATCCGTCCAATCCAAAGCCCTTGTAAGTGAACTGGCATCTTCCGCACGAGTGGTTTGCGTATCCGTAGCACTTTCTTCCGTATTCAGCGGACGGGCCACATAGTAAGAATTACGGGGCACGCCATAGACCCGGTAACCCGTAATAAGAACTCCGCTGCCACTGGCAATCCCCACATTGAGCGTGACTTTAGCCACCAATCGTTTCACTTTGATACCGCCGGAAAGGGTAGCTGCCCCGGCACTGATATTTGCCGTGGTACTGCCACACATGGGCAGGTAAGTGACTGTGGAAGAAGAATTGTTCAAATCGTCCCATTTCGTAATGGAAGTAGCGATTGCCTTGAGTTTATCTTCGGTATTGGCGGCGGCTCCGTCAAAAAGGGTGGTACCGTTTGTATTAGCTATGGCGTAGATAGTGCATCCGTCGCCACTACGTGCATTCACTGTGACGTTGCAGGAGGAAGCGGAAGTATCAAAAATGGAATAACTTTTACCGGTCAGTTCGCCTGAACTATTATACACCAACACATACAAGTCATGCATCTTGTCTTCATCCACACTGCGGGTGGAAGCTTTCTGCGGAGTTTCGGTATTGATCGTAAGACGAACCACTGCATCGGTTTTCACATTCCCGTTGCCGGGCCCCCCGACATTATCTGTACAGGACACAGCAAAGAAAGCCACAGCAAGGAAGGACACGGCAGGAAAAGAGGGATACCACCTCCTAAGCCGAACGAGCCACGGAAATGACCACCAGAATGCGGGGCGTGTACGACAGCACCCTTTACTCCCTTTCCACTTATTTTTCATGCCTTTACTATTATTTCCTAAATACCTCATTATAAATCACCTCTTCGTTTTTTTCAGCTTAGAGTTCCACATGCTGATCCGTACTTCCCCAAGGCCTTACGCTAACCGAAACACACAAACGGGCATAGCAAAAATCCACTGTAACACAAGTTTTTTTACCAGGAAGAGCACGCAAAGCATTACCTTCATCATCTGTGGTGATACTCATTACCAGCGTATCATCCTGATATAAATCAATGGATATGCGCTGCTCTTCGCTCGTAGGGAACACCCGGAAAAGCGGAGTTGTCCATACGTCCTCCCCAACAGCCTGCTGCATGATGGGGGCATATCCGGCAACATCATCCGAAGGTTCACCTAGAAAATTCAGAGAAGTGCCGGTACCCCGTACTACCAGATGCAAATGGGGTGCCGCATCACCGAAATATTCCACCGCATGGCTCACACGAACTGACAATGCGGCGGATAGCCGTTCCATCACCAATTGCACCGTATCGTTCTGCATGCCGCGTGTTGTGGTAGAGCCAATCTCCCGACGGCTATAGAAAAGATCGGTCACCGGAAGATCATCACCCACAGCCGTTTGCAACAATTCAATTTTGGCATCCTCTAACGAAGTCCCCACCTGAAGATCGGGAATTTTGAGACTATCGCCTTTTAAATTACCCCAGGCCACCAGTGTCAGGGTTTTACTCTTTTCCGTACTGAAAAGAAAGTCTGTGGAACTTACTTTAGGCACGGAGCGTACAAAACCATTTTCATCAAATAAATAGAGGTTGATGGAAGTTACCGCTCCCGAAGAAGTTACATCCACTCCCTGCGGATCAACCGCACTTACCTTCAATTCATACTGCACACAATCATCCATCTGCTCACGAACACAGCCCTGCATAAGCAGACCAGTCAGACATAACTGACCGAACAAGCTTAACAAGCTGGCTGATGTGCACAGGTCGGCAAGAGCAAACAACCGGATTGCATGCGTCCAAAGAAGATACAACAATCGGAAAATAAGCAGGAATAGCTTTACGGTAAACTTCATGCAAGGAAAATCCTATCAATTAAAATCCACGCTTTGTCCTACGATTGTGGTATTCCAGTCGGAAACATTTACGGCAACAGACAAATTCACCGGCTTGATATCATCCGTGGGAGAAGATGTTCCTTTGCCTTTGATATTAACAGTGAGATTGTAAAGTGTATTTCGTATAATGCTACCCGTAGTAGAGCCAGTCCCGGTATCAAACGTGGTTCCTGTCTGTATTTTACCGATGATTACCGGATAGAAAACAGGTACACCGCTATAGGAAGCGCCGCTCCCATCCTGATCGAACAAGCCTTGTATGACAAAGGCAGTGGGATGTGTACTGCTGCTATTGGCAAAAGCATAAAACCAATAATAAGGAAGAGTTGCCGGTATGGGCGAAGTTGTTCCTATGGCAGGCTCGCTACCTTCCGTCTGGGCATCAAACAGGTACTTGTTGGCATCGTCACTCCAGACTGTTCCGCTCCAAGTACCGTCTCCCATAATATAAGCAGCATCCGAAGGCATGGCTTCTGCAGGAGTAACCGAAGTATTTACATTGTTGTGGTCAATAGCATCCCGGAGAAAGACCCGCTGCAACTTAAAGGAGGCACCGGGATAAGCTGTATTTTCAAAGTTGGCACTAATAGAAACCAGCGTGATGCGGGATACCATTCTCACCAGAGAAACTTGTAAACCGGTCTTGCTTCCACCGGCGGTCAGGCTAAAGGTAGTAACATTACCATTTTCAGTATCTTTCACCTCGCCGGACATAGGAAGGCTTGTTGCAACCTGATTATCACCGGAAGCGGTAGCATCCTCTAAAGAGATGGTTCGTCCCAGAAAGGAAGATTTGGTAGTCACGCTTTGCAGTGCAGCAACACTCGTTGCAGGTACATTACCAACCACCACACCGGTACAACCGCTCATCGTACCTTTTACTAAGGGCACCGTAATGGCGTTAGTTCCACTTTCAACACTTAAACTCTCTCCTGATACTTCCTGAACAACCAATTTATTGCCATCTCCGTCAAAGATGCCAACCACAATATTACTGACTGTTGCTTCAGCAGTAGCAACACCCGTGGCAGGATCTGTACTACTAGACGCGCGTGTGGCATTACTCCCTGTAAGGGTCAGTTCTATTTTCGCTGTTTGTCCCTGCCCGGAACCGGAAAAAGAATCATCGTCGCTGCTACAGGACGAAAAAACGGTCATGCATAAGGCGATGACCAAATAAATGCTCTTTTTCATAAATCTGTTTTTATTGATTAACTAATTCTATCATGTTATATCTCACTGTTCATTTACCATGCAAATAGGCCAGCGTCCGCTTCGCCTCCTCCACCCCGTTGGCGGCAGCCATCTGCAAGTACACTTCCGCTTTATCCCGATTGCCCTCGAGCAGGTAAAGGACACCCGTATTGTTGTAAGCCAATGGCAACGTGGCATACTTCGCAAGGTAAGCGCGGGCTTTCGGCGCATCACATTTGCTTAGGGCTACGGAGGCTGCATTGATGGCAGCTTCGGGACTATCGGGGAACAAACGGGCGGCAAGATCGAAAACGTCATTGTATTCGTTGGAGCCTTTCGGGTAGCTCATGCCCAAAGCGAAAAAGTCGGAGAGTTTCAACACACGGGAATCTAACTCAAACGACCGGCGCCCTTCCATTGCATTCAACCGGTATTTGCGGATGTAACCGATACTATACTCCACCCGTCTGACCCGGGGAAAAATATGATCCCAAAGATATTTGTAAGAAGCTCCATCCGCCAGACTGGCCAACATGTGCTCCCGTCCGCGGTTTACGTCAATGGTGGTGATTATATCAGTCACAGCCCACTTCAAAGGCATCTCAGACTGCATGACCAGCGTACGGATAGAATCCCAGTCTTCAGCAACCCATTTCACTTCAATCGGGGCATTATTCACCAGATAGGCATCACGTAAATAGTTCTTCAGGGCCAACGCCCGTAAAGAGGCATTCTTTTCATTTTTCAGGTAATTACCTTCCGGCGTGCCATAACCGGTGATTTTTAAGCTTGTGATGTTAGCTCCGCTTTGTTCCTCTAAGGAGCGGACAAGCTGTTTCAACTTAAAATAGATCTCATTGGCCACCTTTTCCTCCGATTTACCCAATGCATAGGGGATAACTCCCCGGATAAAGTCGAGGGTATCTCCTTTATCCACAACCGGAACAATGTTTACCATATTCAAATAGAAATGATCTACATCTGCCCCTATCGGAGAAGTACGGATCAGGGGAAGTGTCACCCCGTCGGCTATCTTATCTTCGAAAATGCCGGCAGGCTTACCGTTGCACCCGCATTCACCGGTGCGCAGAAACAGCATACCGTTTTTCATCCAGGCAGCATACTTCACCTGATATTTATAAGAAAACAGCCTTGATCTTGCAGGATCGTCTTTCAGGATCATTAAAGAAGGATGTATGGAACTGCCCGACGAAAGGGCTTGCTCACGACGATAGATTCGTTGTTCGAAAGTACCGTTAATCTGTACGGAAGGTAATTCAAGCACCTGCCCTTCTCCTTTTAATACGGGAGTAATGGTCAGCGACTCATTGGAAGGTAAGTTCAATCTTTCATAACTCACGGTCAAGGTTATATCCAACGTTCCGCGCGAAACGGACAGATTCTTGTTAGTGATGTACAGTTTTCCTTGATAAGCCGGTTGTCCAGACATCACATGACTTAGTAACAGCCATACAAAAACAAGAAAAATCTTGTTCACAAACCTCTTCGATGTATGCCATTCCTCATATTTCATTTTCTCAAACTCCATATCTCATTATTTCAATAGATATACAATGGAGACTGCAACTTTCGTCGGTCCCAGATAATTTTTATGACCTTCCGCCATCTTCTCCCCGCAATGGGGACAACGATAGCGGGAATAATCAGCGTAGACATAACCAGCCCCTATTTCTGTTTCCATCCCCCAACGCGGAGACAGAATCCACTGGTAACCATAAGAAAAGCCCGCACCCATCACAAAGCCCTCATAGCGACTGCTTCGCGTAACTTTATACCATCCGAAAGGGAGTTTCCGTCCGGCAATATTATATTCACCGGCCAGTGTATAGACACCCAGAAAATGACCTGCAAACGGTTTACAGAACCAGAAACGAAATTCCGGTTGCAAAAGCCAGTGCTTCCAGCGATGAAAACTCTCTTTGGAGGAAAAAGGATAATAATGACCACTCACATCCAGCGTAAAGCGAGAACCCAGTTTCACTTCCAAGTTGGCATTAGGAGAGACTATGGCATCAGCAAGCACATTTGTTTTCAGGGCCAATACCTGTGCAGTAAGTCTGAAACTAACCAGTGAGCAATAAAGCAAACCTAATATGAGCGCCCTAACCTTTATCATTCTTTCATACCCAGTCTTTCCGGTAAAGCTATTTCCACCAATCTAATTTCCGACAACAGACGGCAAGCCATATCATTGACTACATCCAGACGACGACCGACAAGACCATAGTCATCTGCCATCGACTCATCATCCATCGATAAATGAATATACCCTCCGGTTATGCGTAATATATCATAAAGAGTCACACCGGATAAAGGACGGCAAAGGGCATAACGAAAGCAAAGAGGATCAGCACCAACGTTATCAACGACCCGCAATAGACCACTATCACACAGACGTTTAAGCACTCCACGAACAAATATCCGCGAAGCTTCCGGAAGCATCTGTTCTGTAACAAGACGTCCTTGTCCATATTCAATTCTCTTCAATAGCAATATGGCTTCTTTTACTTCATAAGTCAGCATCTTCCATCTTATCGTTTACATTATCTGTTACTTTACAGGTAACGGAAATAGGTGAAAAGAATGTAAGTCTGAGAGCTGTAAAAGGCTTTTCTGACAGTACGGAAACATGACGTTCTCCCTTTGGTATGCAATCATTACCATAGGAAGAGATGGAAGCTTGCATATAAATTAAGGAGAAAAGGAACAAAATATGAAAAAGAGTTTTAACAGGAAAAGAGTTCAAGGAAAGTAAGTAAAAAGCCACATTTCAATAGATAAAGTGCTCTTGAATAATTCCTTTTTAGTTATTATTGCTAAAAAAAAGCAAAATAGAAAATGGATATAAAGGCTTAAAATGTCCATATATCAAAATCAGGAGGAACAGAAATATTATCATACACTCCTTTTATGAGCAATGGAAAAGCATAAAACGAAAAAATCAACCCCTAAAAAGCGCTTTTTAGACCAATATCTGATTTTATAACACATTTATTTGGCTATTAATGAAAATATTTCAATATTTGCACTCACAAACAAATCCGTTACCTGTAAAGTAACGGCGTGTTTTCAAGCTTTCAGAACAGCCTGTTCATAGTACTTTTAATCAATTCACGACTTAACAGGAATGTTATATTCAATCTTATTTCACACCTCCAACCTCCGGGAAATATTATTTAACCAGAGCGCTATAAATTCCATCGACCTGAGGTCCGTTTTCCGAACATCTCATGACTAGATGCATCATCACGGGTCACCAGAGCAATAACCTTACGATTCGCACGGTTCAACGTCCGGTTATCGAAAGAAGCCAGATAAGTATAAGTCACCTTCTCCGAAGCATGACCAAGGGACTCACTGATCACCGAGACAGGAATGCCCTGATGATAGGCAGCCGTAGCCCATGAGTGACGAGCAACATAAGAGGTCAGTTTCACCTTTAGCCCCAGTAGCGCAGATAGCTGCCCAAGATGCTGGTTATAACGCCGGAGCGCACTCTGATATTGGCGATAACCCGCATACCCCTCCTTCGTGATTATCGGAAGCAGATAGGGAGAATCTTTCACCCGTGAAGCATACTTTCTCAGTATGGCCCAAGCACAAGGTTCAACGGACACCGTTAGTAAACGGTCGGTCTTACTGCGGCGATAACGAAGCACATCTTTACTGATATCACTTTTACGAAGGCGGATCAAATCCACAAAGGGAATGCCACGAAGGTAAAAAGACAACAGAAAGCAGTCCCGAGTGGCCTCCAATAAAGGATAATCACTTAAATCGGCATCGTGCAGGTTACGGATGACTGAAGGAGACACAGCACGCTTCTCTGAAGTATCGGTGCCCGTAAACACATCGTCGAACAAGCCCGGTGGAATCTGTGCGAGGCCACGGCGGGAGGCTTGGTTACATATAGAGCGCAACATGCGCAGGTAGAGGGACACCGTGTTGCGTTTACAGCCTTCCAACAGCAGATGCTGTTCGTAGCGTTTCAACAAACACGGGGTTAGAACACTAAAAGGCATTTGGGAATTTCCCGTAAAACGGGCCAACCGCTTCATTGAAGAGCGATAAGAATGAGCCGTTCCATGACGCCCGGCAAGGGCAAGTTCATCCACCAACAAAGAGACAAAAGTGTTTAGGGATTCCATTAGCTTTGTTCGTTCGCTTGTTTTTTGTCCAAGTCGTTTCATCATAACTCTTTTATTTTTAAGTTTACCCTATAATGATAAACGAAATACAATACAATCCAAAAAAGTGTTAAGATGACGTTAACTTGAATTTTATTGAAATTATAAGATAGTTAATTATTTGTTTTGTTTATTAACACGCAATAAGTGTTTAATTTCAAAAACGAACAAAGCTAATAAATATCGGGCTTACTCTTTGCAATTTTCACAGGTAAATTGATCGTAAAAATAGAACCCTTTCCTTCCTCGGACTCCACAGCTATTTCACCTCCCATAGCCCGAACTATTCTTCGGCAAATAGCCAGACCAATGCCGAGCCCGTCATAATCTCTGGTATACCCATCTTCACTCTGGGTAAAGAGTTCAAAAATCATTTGCAGTTTTTCTTCCGGAATGCCTCTCCCCGTATCTTTAAGGGATATAGATAAAACACCACCATCTAACAGATCAACCTGAAGCAAAATATAGCCTCTCGCAGTAAATTTCACGGCATTTTTTATCAAATATGACATGGCTTGCCTTACCTTTGACTTGTCCGTAATGATTTTCTTCGTAAAAAGGCCTTTATCAATCTGAAGCTTTAGCTCAATATCGGCACCTTTTCCCGATGACAATAAAGTCTCCTTTAGTTCGTTTTCCTGTTCGAGAAACAAATCGATGATACTTATTTCATTTTCCCTAATGACAATTGTAGACTCTTCCACCAATGCTAGTTGAAAAATATCATCGATCAAATTTACCAGATTGGCGCAGCTCTCATGAATCAAATCAGAAAACTCTTTTATATCATTTTCCTTTGACATTTCGGATATCAGACTGGAAAATCCAAATATATGATTAAGGGGCGTTCTTAATTCATGACTTACCGTTGCCAAAAAAGCAGATTTCATCCGATTGGCTTCCTCTGCTTTCTCCTTAGCCTCGACAAGTTCGTCAAAGAGCATTCTCTTATCAGTAATATCACGCACCAAAGTAACAATCAGTACATCCCCGTTTTGAAGATACATGGGACTAATGCTAACATCAACAGGAAACTCATCGCCGTTTTTCCGCAAACCGTATAAATCGTTAAGCATTCCCATTCGCCTCATTTTAGGCTTCTCCGCATAAGTAGTCCTGTAACTAACATGTTTACTCCAAAATCTACCCGGAATCAACACTTCAATTTTTTGATTAATGAGCTCCTCTTTCTTGTATCCAAAATCCACTTCCGCCTTGCAGTTAACAAACTGAATCACGCCGGTTTTATCAACCAATAAAATGGAGTCAGGGGCTCTTTCTATAATGACTCCATAATCACACTGACTATTGCTTTCCATAGCATTCACATAGATTATTTAATAACTAAAGTATTAGGTTCTATTAATGTTCAAAGATAGGTGATCTTACCCTCTTTACAAAGTATTTTTTAAACAGTCTATCAGTTATTGGAACCGGGAGTTAAAATTCTTGTTTTGGCAAAACAATCAGGATATTCCTTATTTAAAAAATCAATCATCTTTTCACGAATATCCACCCGCAGATCCCAATTTCGGGAAGAGTCAACACTACTTAATAGAATACGAAGCTCCATATAACGCTCTTTGGTATCAGTAACTTGTATATTGGCAACCCGACCATCCCATTTTGGATGATTTTTCAAGAAGACATCCAATTGTTTGCGCAAAGCATCAACAGGAACCGAATAATCAGTATATAAAAAGACCGTACCAAGAATATTCGAACTGGTACGCGTCCAATTCTGAAAAGGCTTCTCTATAAAATAGCTCACCGGTAATACCAATCGGCGTTCATCCCATATTCTCACCACAACATAAGTGAGGGTAATCTCCTCTATCCTCCCCCATTCACCTTCCACAATGACCACATCATCCAGACGAATGGGCTGGGTAATAGCAATCTGCACTCCTGCGAGGAAGGTGGCAATGCTCTTTTGGGCAGCAAAGCCTATAATGATACCGGCAATACCGGCCGAAGTAAGCAAACTGATACCAATGGCACGAACCTGCTCAAAGGACATCAGGCAGGCTGCAAGTGTCAGTACGGAAATAAGAGCCACAGCCAACCTCTCAAAAACCTTCATCCGCGTTAAATTACGCCGTGCATCTAGATTATCGACATTTTGAATATCCAAATGATTCTGAAAGTAGTAGAAAGCGATCTTAATTATTTTGACAAGTATCCATCCAATGGTAAGTATCAACAAAATAGTATTGATAGCTGTCATCGTATCATAGAACTCGGTTTGTGAAATGAACGAGTAAGTTGTAAACATGGACAGCACAATCCAATAGAGGAAACAGAGAACGGGAATGCGGAGCAAATCAATCATAAAATCATCAAGCAGGTTTTCCGTGCTCAAAGCCTTTTTGCGTATCCGTTTCAATACTAACCGATAGATGAAAAACACCAAAACCAGCGTTAAAACAAATAATACCGGCGTTGCAATCACTCGAAATTTCTCACTCTGAAGCAGGTCGTTGATATAAGTCATAAGTTCTATGTTTTTTCTATACCGACCAAATATACAAAAATACCGCAAATTATGCAAACTCCGTCACCGCACACCAAGACCGGGGCAAACAAAAAAAGAAGGCAATTGCTATTACTCCCGGTTATGAGAAGAATAACAATTGCCCGTATAAACTTATAGCCGAAGAAAAACTACTCGCCTTCAAATCCTCTGGAAGAGGAACCGTTCTCATACTCGGCTAACTCCCGTTCTCCGGAATCAGCAAAGTTATATGACTCATCGTGTTGACTCAAATCAAGGCCGATCTTTTCACTTTCCGCCGATACACGCATGGGGATCATTTTGTTTGTAAGCCAATATAACGCATAGCTGACAACGAAACTATAAACTCCGACAATGACCACAGCAAGCACATGGATAAGGAATACTTTCACATCGCCGGCCACCAATCCATGGACAAACACTCCGGTAAGTATGGTACCTAATATCCCCCCCACACCATGCGTAGGAAATACATCCAGTGCATCGTCCACATTCGTGCGGTTTTTCCAATGCACGGCGACATTACAAACCATGGTAGTGATCAATGCAATAAATATGCTCTGCCCCACTGTGACATATCCGGCTGAAGGAGTAATAGCCACCAAACCGACCACAGCCCCGATGGCAGCTCCCATTGCCGAAGGTTTCCGTCCACGCAGGCAATCGAAGAAGATCCATACCAACATAGCCGTAGCAGAAGCCGTATTGGTATTCAGGAATGCTTTAATAGCAATACTATCGGCAGCCAGTGAAGAACCGGCATTGAAACCAAACCAGCCCAACCAAAGCATTGCGGCCCCCAATATGACATAAGGTATGTTGGCAGGCACATGAGACTGGTCTTTCCTTTTTCCCAGGAATAAAGCTCCTGCCAATGCCGCAACTCCCGACGAAGCATGCACCACAATGCCACCGGCAAAGTCCATTACTCCCATTTGACGGAGAAACCCGTCGGGATGCCACGTCCAGTGTGCCAGAGGACAATAGACAAATATACAGAATAGAATCATGAAAACCATATAGGCCGAAAAACGTACGCGTTCGGCAAAAGAACCGGTTATCAGGGAAGGAGTGATAATGGCAAACTTCATTTGAAACAAAGCATACAAAGCCAGTGGAATGGTCGGTGCCAGAAAATCATTTACCTTGGCGCCCACATTATTGAACATAAAGAATGTAGCCGGATTCCCCACAAAACCGCCTATATCGTCACCAAAAGCCAGACTAAACCCAAAAACGACCCAAAGTACACTAATAATCCCCATCGCTATGAAACTTTGCAGAATAGTAGATATCACATTTTTCTTTCCTACCATACCCCCATAGAAGAAAGAAAGTCCCGGAGTCATCATTAATACAAAAATAGTAGCTGTAAGCATCCATGCCACGTTGGCCATGTTCATCTTTTCGTCAGGTTCCCAAATGTCGGCTGTTTCAGGTGTAAAAACTCCAATTAAACTAATGATGACAATCAGCGCCATCATAATAATCCATCTTTTTTTCATTGAACTCTTTGTTAATTAAATAAAGTAATATCTATATTCCATAAAGAAATTTGCGGTTGCTTATATATGTCTTTTAGGTATTAAGCTGCAAAATTATAAAACATTTTGGAATTATAAAAATCAAAATCATTACTTTTTGATTTAACATCATAGAAAAGTATACGATTACAAATAGAAACAATATACATGTTTTATCTGTCAAAATACTCAAAATAAGAATACAAACACATCAAAACAGCTAAAAGCAACATTTTAAATGATTAAGTATATAAATCAATATTCTTATAGATAAGACTGCACACAGACAGGAACAAAATCTCTACTTTTACAAGTATAGTGTACCCGAATGAGGATAAAATTTATACTTTTGTAGATATAATGTACACAAACGTGTATATAACATAAATCGCACTACTTCTTATGGAATTATTGGTATACAAAGCATCCGCCGGCTCGGGAAAGACCTTCACACTTGCCGTGGAATACATTAAGCATTTGATTCTTAATCCACGGGCATACCGGCAGATACTGGCGGTGACCTTCACCAATAAGGCTACGGCAGAAATGAAGGAGCGCATCTTGCAACAGCTATATGGTATATGGAAGGAAGATCCGGCTTCCGATAGTTATCTGAAACGAATTTGGGATGACCTGCAACAAGATGGCAAACGTACTAACGGAGAAGAGCATAGTAAGAGCCAGTCTTATACAGAAAAAGATATTCGTCGCGCTGCAGGCACGGCACTACTTTATATCCTGCATGACTACAGTCGCTTTCAGGTGGAAACAATAGATTCCTTTTTCCAGTCGGTGATGCGCAATCTGGCACGTGAATTGGAACTTAGTCCCAACTTGAACATCGAATTGAACAATGGAGACGTTTTGAGTGATGCTGTGGACAGCCTCATCGAGAAACTCACACCCGGATCACCTGTGCTGGCATGGCTGTTGGAATACATCAACGAACGCATTGCCGATGACAAGCGTTGGAATGTTTCCAATGAAATCAAACAATTTGGCTGGAACCTCTTCGACGAGAGATATATTGAACGCGGGGAAGGGCTACGGGAACAACTCAAAACGCCGGATACCGTGAAACTTTACCGGAATGAACTCCGCCAAATGGAAACGGACGCCCTGGAACAAATGAAAGGATTCTACGATCAATTTGAGGGAGAGCTAGAAAGCAATGGACTGAATGCCGACGACTTGAAAGGCGGAGCTAAAGGCATAGGTAGTTACTTCCGTAAATTACGGGACGGCAGATTTTCGGATAAAGATGTGGTAAACGCAACATTAGGTAACAGTCTGAATAACGCCAACAACTGGGCGGCAAAATCATCTCCCCAAAAAGATGAAATTATCCGTTTGGCGGAGACAAGCCTGCTCCCCTTGCTCCAGGATGCGGAAACCTACCGCCCCAGAAACAACAAGATAGTAAATAGTTGCCGGCTCTCCCTGCAACACCTCAATAAATTGCAGTTACTGGCTCATATTGATGAGGAGGTACGCACACTGAACAAAGAGAACAACCGTTTCCTGCTATCCGATACCAATGCCCTGCTCCACAATCTGGTGGAAGATGGAGATTCCTCGTTTGTATTCGAAAAAATCGGTTCCAATATCCGTAATGTCATGATCGATGAGTTTCAGGATACCAGTCGGATGCAATGGGACAATTTCAAGATTCTGCTACTTGAAGGGTTATCGCAAGGAGCCGACAGCCTCATTGTGGGAGACGTCAAACAATCTATTTATCGCTGGCGTAACGGTGACTGGAGCATCTTAAACGATTTGGGCAACAAACGTTCGGGCTTCCCCTTCCCCATACGGATAGAAACGTTAAAAACCAACCGTCGAAGCGAGACAAACATTATCCACTTCAATAACCAAGTGTTCAAAGCAGCAACCAACTACCTCAACAGTATTTATCTGAAGGAATTGAAAGAGGATTGCCAACCGCTACTGCAAGCATACTCGGATGTCGCTCAGGAATCGCCACAGACAGAAATAAAAGGATACGTAAAAGCCACATTCCTTGAACCGGACGAAGAACACGACTATGCGGAACAAACCCAAATTGCACTAGGTGAAGAAGTGAAACGGTTATTGGCACAGGGAGTAAAGCTAAATGAAATCACCATCCTTGTACGGAAAAACAAGAATATCCCTCCCATTGCCGACTATTTTGACAAAACGCTGCATCTGCCTATTGTCTCCGACGAAGCTTTCCAACTAAATGCTTCATTGGCCCTTTGCATGCTAATAGATGCCTTGCGTTACCTCTCCAACCCCGAGGATGCAATAGCGAGGGCTTCCCTTATAGCCAATTACCGCACGCAAATTATGGGTCCACAGCGCACAAGTATTTCACAGAGTACGGAAATTTCACAGCACACAACTACCTTACAAAACACAGGAACTGCACAGCACACAGATACTTCACAGGGGGAAAGTATTTCACAGCAAACAGGAATTTCACAGCGTACAGATACATCACAGAGCACAGGAGCTTCACAGAATATAAGAACAAAAGTTCAGGAGCACCCCTTGACAGAAAGCAATCAAGGAACCGGTCTAACGCCCCAAAATGCCTCCTCCAATCCGTCAGGTGACTGGAATAATATTTTCACAGCAGATGAAAAAGAAACCTTGCCGAAGGCTTTTATTTCACAAATGAAAACGTTACGCCTCATGCCGCTCTATGAATTACTGGAAGAGTTGTTTAGCATATTCGGCATGAGTAACATTGAAAATCAGGACGCTTACCTGTTTTCATTCTTTGATGCAGTGACAGAATACCTGGAAAACAATTCATCAGACATAGATGCCTTTATCCGCTATTGGGACGAAACGTTATGCGCCAAGACCATCCCCAGTGGAGAAATGGAAGGAATACGTATCTTCTCCATACATAAATCAAAAGGATTGGAATTTCACACGGTATTAATTCCTTTCTGTGACTGGAAGTTGGAAAATGAGACTAATAATCAGTTGATCTGGTGTACTCCTCCCGAAGCTCCGTTCAATGCACTGGACATTGTCCCTGTAAACTACTCCTCCACTATGGCTGAGTCTGTTTACAAGAACGACTATCTGCATGAACGCCTACAACTTTGGGTGGACAATTTAAATTTGCTATATGTTGCCTTTACCCGTGCTGGAAAGAACCTGATAATTTGGAGTAAGAAGGGGCAAAAAGGAACTGTATCCGAACTTTTGACCAATGCTTTGTCGGAAGCTGCAAAATCGTTGGATATGGAATGGAATGAAGAGGAACCCTTTGAGTTAGGGAATCTATATTCAACAGACGAAAGTGAAAAGGAACAGCAAGCAAAAGGCCTAAAAACAAAACTGCCCATCCATATGGAAAGCATGCGGCATGACATTGAGTTCAGGCAATCCAATCGTTCAGCTGATTTCATTCAGGGACTTGATGAAGAGGAATCAGGAAGTCGCTTCATCAACCGTGGACGCCTGCTGCACACGCTCTTCTCTGACATTGAATCCAGTGATGATATTGACGGAGCCATTGATCGCCTGGTTTTTGAAGGTATCATTGGTAAACCGGAAACCGAAAAAGAAATCAGGGAACTTACCCATAAAGCATTCTCTCTTCCACAGGTACAGGATTGGTACTCGGGAAGCTGGCGGTTGTTCAATGAATGTGACATCATTTGGCAGGAAAACGGAGAGTTGCAAACCCGTCGTCCCGACCGCGTCATGATGCGAAACGGCAAAGTAGTAGTGGTGGACTTTAAATTCGGAAAGAAGAGTAAAAAGTACAGCGGACAGGTAGCCGGGTATATGCAATTGCTTGCCCGCATGGGATATTCCAAAGAAGACATACAAGGCTATCTCTGGTATGTATCGCAAGGTGAATTGGAAAAAGTAGGAACCAGTAATCCTGATTAACCCCGTAAAACAAAAGAACAGTATGCAGACATTTCTTCAATTAGTAGCACAGGACCTTTATCATAAAATAGGAAACGACCTCTCACGGGTTGCCATTGTATTCCCAAACAAACGTGCCGGACTTTTCTTCAATGAATATCTGGCCATGCAAAGCGACAGCCCGTTATGGTCACCGGCTTACATCAGTATCAGTGAGCTTTTCCGCCAACTGTCTTCCCTCAAAGCGGGAGACCCCATCCGTTTGGTGTGCGAATTATATAAGGTATTCTGCGAAGAGACTCATAGCGAAGAATCTTTAGACGACTTTTACTTTTGGGGCGAACTTCTCATCAGTGATTTTGATGATGTAGATAAGAATCTGGTTGATGCCGACCGTCTCTTCTCCAACTTGCAGGACTTGAAGAACATCATGGACGATTATGATTTCATTAATCCCGAACAAGAGCAAGCAATCCGGCAATTCTTCCAAAATTTCTCCATTGAGCAGCGCACTCAACTCAAAGAAAAGTTCATCTCAATGTGGAATAAGCTGGGAGACATTTACCGTCATTTCCGGACTAATCTCACCGAAATGGGTATTTCGTACGAAGGTATGATGTACAGGCAGGTCATGGAAGAACTGAAGACCGATGAATTGAAGTACGACCACTACGTATTTGTAGGATTCAACGTACTGAACAAAGTGGAAACACGGTTCTTTGAGCAGTTGCATGATGCCGGAAAAGCATTGTTCTATTGGGATTATGATGTGTTCTACACCAAGCTTCCTCGTGAGCAACAGCTCCCTTATACGCATGAAGCCGGGGAATTTATTCTCCGTAACCTTAAACTGTTTCCCAATGAACTGCCGGAAAGCTGTTTCGACGTCATACGGCAACCCAAAACCGTACGTTATATTTCTGCACCTACCGAAAATGCACAAGCCCGTTACCTACCGGAATGGGTACGCAATACCATAATCAAAAATCCGGATATAAAAGAAAAAGAAAATGCGGTGGTTCTCTGCAACGAAGCTCTGCTACTGCCTGTGTTGCATTCCATCCCACAAGAAGTGAAGAATGTGAATATCACGATGGGATTCCCTCTTGCGCAAACCCCGGCCTACAGTTTTATCAATGCGCTGACAGAATTGCAAACCACGGGATACCGTACCGACACAGGACGATATATTTACGAAGCGGTGCAGACGGCATTAAAGCATCCTTATGTACGCCAGCTCTCCTCTAAGGCGGAATCACTGGAGAAGCAGCTGTCTAAAGACAATCGCTTTTATCCGCTGCCTTCGGAACTGAAACAGGATGAATTTCTAAACAAGTTGTTCACGCCACAAGGTAACGCTACCTCCCTATGCAACTATCTCACTGACATGCTGCGCGAAGTATCCGTACTCTACCGACAGGAAGAAGAAACTGAAGACATCTTCAACCAGCTTTACCGGGAATCTCTCTTCAAAAGCTATACCCTGATTAACCGCTTGCTCAATTTAATGGAAAGCGGAGAGCTCAATCTACAAATAAGTACATTGAAGCGGCTGCTCAATCGCTTACTGGGCTCTGCCACCATTCCTTTCCATGGTGAACCTGCCATTGGTATGCAAATTATGGGAGTACTGGAAACCCGTAACCTTGATTTCCGCAACCTGATTATGCTCTCTCTCAACGAAGGACAACTGCCCAAAGCCGATGGGGAATCTTCATTCATCCCCTACAATCTACGCAAAGCTTTCGGCATGACAACCATAGAACATAAAAATGCGGTTTACGCTTACTATTTTTATCGGCTAATACAAAGGGCTGAGAATATCACCCTGCTCTATAATACCGCCTCGGACGGATTGAACCGCGGAGAAATGTCCCGCTTCATGTTGCAATTCCTCACAGAGTCACCACATCACATTTCAAGAGAATACCTTGAAACGGGACAGTCTCCCCAAAACAGCCCGGAAATTAGCATTGAAAAAACGCCAGAGATGATTACAAAGATGCATCATACTTATGACATCAATGTCCACCCCAAAGCTTTTCTTTCTCCTTCGGCACTAAATGCTTATCTGGACTGTCGGCTAAGATTTTACTACCGTTATGTGGCAGGACTAAAAGCGCCGGATGAAGTCAGTGCAGAAATAGACTCGGCTTTATTCGGTACTCTCTTTCACAAATCGGCACAGTTGGCATACAAATCACTCTGTACTCATGGAAAAGAGGTAAGCAAAGAAGATTTAGAACAATTATTACACAGCGACATAAAGCTACAGGATATTGTAGACCAAGCCTTTAAAGAAGATTTCTTTCATATCCCCATCAACGAGAAATCGGAGTACAATGGCATTCAGCTTATAAATGCCAAAGTAATTAACGAATACCTCCGTCAATTACTGCGTAATGATCTGCAATACGCACCGTTCTGCATTGAAGGTATGGAAAAAGGGGTCAGTGAAACAGTAATGGTCAATACTTCTGTGGGGGAATTACAACTTCAAATAGGAGGTACCATAGACCGCATGGACAGCAAAGGAGACACGCTGCGAATAGTAGACTATAAAACCGGAGGTAAACCACAAACGCCTCTAAATGTGGAACAACTATTTACTCCGGCAGAGAAACGTCCCAACTACATTTTCCAAACCTTTCTATATGCCGCCATCATGTGCCGTAAGCAGGCTTTAAAAGTAGCCCCGTCCCTCCTCTACATCCACCGTGCTGCATCGGATGCCTATTCTCCGGTCATAGAGATGGGTGAAGCACGCAAACCTAAAATTCCAGTGAACAATTTTGCTTTTTATGAAGATGAGTTCCGTGAACGTCTATACACACTTTTAGAAGAGATATTCAGTCGGGAAGAGCCTTTCACACAGACATCGGATACCAAGAAATGTGAATTTTGTGATTACAAGAGTTTGTGCAAACGGTAAGTTAACAGAATTGAAATATAAATCTCTTAACGCCCTGATAAACTTAATAACAAGAGCGAAGAAACAAAGAAACAGGTAAAGAATGATCCAAAGAAAAACCGATAGTCTCCATTAGCAAAGCGGCAAACCATCGGCTTCAATTATAAGATCGAGACTCTTACTCTTGTATCGGAATAGAAAAACTAAAAGTCGATCCTTCGCCCTTTTCTGATACAAACCAAAGATTTCCGCCATTTTTCTTAACAAAATCTTGACAAAGAAGTAATCCCAATCCGGAACCTTCTTCATTTTTTGTACCAAATGTACTGAAATGCGTATCAGGATGCAAGAGTTTCTTTTGTCCATCTGCGTCAATGCCGCAGCCATGATCTTGTACACTTACCACTGCCATATTCTCTTGTTTTGTCAACCGCACCACAATCTCCGTATTTTCATTACTGAACTTGATTGCATTACTCAGCAAATTACGTATGACTGTCTTAACCATATCAATATCACCATATACGACCAACTTTTCGGGTTTCTCAACTTTAATGTTGATTTTCTTCATACCGGCCATCATATTGAATATCTCAACCACACTATCCGTCAACTCTACAAGATCAACATCCTGATATACCACATTCAATTTACCTATTTGGCTTTTAGTCCACTTAAGCAGATTATCCAATAAAGAGAAAACGTCTTCCGTAGTGTGATTAGCAGTAGTTAGCAAATCGTACAATTCATTGCCAATTTTATCAGGATGCAACTTCATGATAAGCATATTCAGCACCATCTTTATAGAACCAATAGGTGAACGCAAGTCATGCGCAATAACGGAATAGAGTTTATCACGCCCTGCAATGGTATGTTGCAACTCTTCCGTCTTCTTCACAATAATACGTTTTGCTGCTACCAAAGAAATCTGATGAGAAACACGAATGATTAACTCTTCCTTATTAAACGGTTTTGATATAAAGTCATTGGCACCTACCTGAAAGCCCTTCACTATATCAGTAGTACTATTCAATGCAGTCAAAAAGATAATGGGAATATCAGAAGTGTCAGGATTAGCTTTCAATTGTTGAGCCACTTCAAAACCACTCATATCCGGCATCATCACATCTAATAACACTAAGTCTGGATTTTCCTTTTTTACCTGTTCTAAAGCTTGGCGACCGTTAGTTGCGGTCGCTATTGCAAATTTCTCATTCGTCAAAAGAACTTTAAGCAATAGCACGTTCGACATGACATCATCAACGATGAGAATCTTATACTCCGAGGGGTTAATTTCCATATTCATCTTTTCTATGCAGTTTATTCCCGTTTACAATTTTATTTTAATCAAGAACGATAGTCCTTAAAATATTCTATCATATAAAGCAAACCTTCTTCCAACTCAATAGTAGGTTGCCATTCCAGTTTTCTTTTAGCCAACGTAATGTCCGGTTGGCGTTGTTTTGGATCATCATGGGGAAGAGGCTTAAATACTAGCTTTGATTTAGAACCACTCAATCGTATCACTTTCTCAGCCAGTTCCAAAATGGAAAATTCCATAGGATTGCCAATATTTACCGGGCCTATGAAATCCTCTTCCGTGTTCATCATACGCACCATACCCTCTATCAAATCATCCACATATTGAAAGCTCCGTGTCTGATTACCTTCTCCATAGATCGTGATGTCCTGATTTTGTAAAGCCTGAACCACAAAATTAGAAACCACCCGCCCATCATTAGGCAACATACGAGGCCCGTAAGTGTTGAATATGCGAATAATTTTTATCCGCACCTTATTTTGCCGGTAATAATCCATAAATAAAGTTTCAGCACAACGCTTACCTTCATCATAACAAGAACGAATGCCAATTGGATTTACATTTCCCCAATAATTTTCTATTTGTGGGTGAATTATAGGGTCTCCATATATTTCACTTGTAGATGCCTGCAAAATTTTTGCATTATTTCTTTTAGCCAGCCCAAGCATATTTATGGCACCCAATACCGAAGTTTTTATAGTCTTAATTGCATCATATTGATAATGAATAGGAGAAGCTGGACACGCCAAGTTATATATTTCATCAATATCCTTTGCAAAATAAGGATATTCTACATCGTGAAATACAAACTCAAAATTCGGATTATTCTTTAAATGTGCGAAATTTGCCTCGGAACCCGTAAACAGGTTATCCAAGCAAATTACATAATGACCATCTTTTATCAATCTTGTGCAAAGATGCGACCCAATGAACCCCGCACCTCCACTAACCAATATCCTTTTCATTTTACATAAGTTTCTATTAATATAAAAGAACTAATAAAACCTATTTTGCAATTAACATTGGCAAATGTAACAGATTTGGTTAACTTCTGCAAATAAGTTACCAGATATTTCAAATTAAAATATAGTCTTGGCAATGTGCTGCAAAAATTCACCAATCGACTAATACAAGCGACTTTAAAAAAGAAATAAACTTCGCCTGATACTAAAATTAGAATAATAAGCATATATTATTAATAGCTAATTATTATTAAGCAAGAATAAGAGTCCTAATAAATAGTTTTATTTTTAATTATTCAAAAAACATTAAACAGTATCTGTTATGAAAAGCTATCCCTATTTTCTTATCATCAGCCTATTTGTACTGTCCACATCCTGTTCAAACAAGGAAAAAGACCCTCTTCCTTCATGGAATGAGACAATAGTAAAAAATGAAATCATCGATTTCGTGAAGAACAAAGTACCCGCCATCCCTACTGAAGACCGGATCGCTGTATTCGATTTGGATGGAACAATAGCTTGTGAAGAACCGCTTTGGCTGGAAATGTATGCTGCCGTAAACGGGCTCTATCAGCAAACGCAACAAGATTCCACTTTGCTAAACGATACCATTTATCAATATGCCAGGAAGTTGCAAACCAATCCGGGTGATACAACCGTATTAAACCATTGGGGAAGCAAAATTGAAGCTATGGTACTCCATGCATTTAAAGGGAAAGATAACGAAGACTACATTAAATTCTGCCAGAAATACTTTACCGAAGCCAAACAACCGGATTATCACATGACGCTGAACAAGACCTACTACCCTCCTATGAAAGAATTAGTTGAATATCTGAAAGAAAACCAATTCAGTGTCTATGTTGTTTCAGGATCACTACAAAGTTTATTATGGAGTGTTTGCCCCGAGTTATTGGGCATAGACCGTGCCCATCTTATCGGGACAAGACAGGCAAAAGAACCGGTATACTCCCCAGATAAACACACTGCTTTCAATCTGCTGCCCAGCATGCGCGAGCCCTATAATAATGAAGGCGGAAAGACACTGAATATTTATAACCGCATTGGCAAGACCCCAATATTTGCTTTTGGAAACACTACGGGAGACTTTGGAATGTTCAGATTAACCTCAACCAATACACTGCCCCACTTGGTTTTCCTTCTTAACCACGATGATGTCCAACGGGAATATGCTTATCAGCCGTGGCATGGAGAAGCACTGCCGGCATGGAGGGACACAATGAAAGTGAATAACTGGCATATTGTGAACATGAAAGAGAATTTCAAAATCGTATTTCCACAACAATAGGCGTCCGTCCTTATTCTTTATACGAGAATGTACTAAAATAGAACAAAAACATCAGGTCTGATATGCGAACTCCCCAATAGCCGGTTTTAAAAGAACATAAACGGGCAAACAAAGTTCCTTAAGGAACTGTTTTTACTCACAAACAGAAGAATATAAACATTCTATTATGAGTATAAACATAGCCAGAAATAATAAAAAGAGAATCGTCATTGTAGGTGGCGGATTCGGAGGACTGCAATTGGCCAATAAGCTGAAAGGTAGCGATTATCAGGTGGTGCTTGTAGATAAAAACAACTATCACCAGTTTTTACCGCTAATCTATCAGGTGGCGACTGCCGGTATGGAACCATCTTCCATCGCTTTCCCTTTCAGAAATGTATATAAAAACCGAAAAAAAAACTTCTACTTCCGTATGGCCGAAGCACGGGCTATTATTCCTGAACATAATCTATTGCAAACTTCCATTGGAAAAATAGAATACGACTACTTGGTATTTGCAGCGGGTACAACGTCCAATTTTTTCGGCAACAAGCACTTTGAAGAGGTTGCAATGCCCATGAAAAGCATTTCAGAAGCAATGGGACTACGCAATGCTTTACTCGCAAACTTCGAACGTGCCATCACCTGCACTACGGAAGAAGAAAAGCGGGAGTTACTCAATATTGTAATTGTCGGTGGAGGAGCCACAGGTATTGAAATAGCCGGTGCATTGAGTGAAATGAAGCGCTACGTCGTGCCAAAAGATTACCCGGAACTAAATTGGGAGGATGTGCATATCTATCTGGTTGAGGCCAATGATAAACTATTGCATACAATGTCGGATAGTGCTTCAAAAGCAGCCTATAACTCATTGGAGAAAATGGGAGTGAAAATAATCCTGGGGCAAAGAGTGGCCGATTATACCAACCGGGAAGTAGTGTTTGAGAACGGAGATACAATCCCTACCCGATCCTTCATTTGGACAAGCGGGGTGACGGCCGTACGCATCGGAAACTTCAACACTGAACTGATAGGGCATGGCGGACGAATCATGGTAGACGAGCACAACCGTGTAGAAGGATTGAATAATGTTTTTGCCATAGGTGATCAATGTATACAAACGGAAGATGCTTATCCCAACGGACATCCACAACTCGCACAGGTCGCCATCCAACAAGCCACGTTACTTGCTGCAAATTTTAAACGCTTATCAAAAGGAAAAGATTTACGGCCCTTCCACTATAAAAATTTGGGAAGCATGGCTACCGTAGGACGGAATTCTGCTGTGGTAGATTTACCTAAATTGCATTTTAGCGGATGGGTTGCCTGGCTGACTTGGTTAGTAGTGCATTTACGTTCAATACTGGGGATTCGTAATAAGATATTCGTCCTATTAAACTGGATATGGAATTATATCACATACGACAGTTCCATCCGCCTCATTGTCTATGCACGGAAAGCCCAAGAAATAAAAGACCGCGAATTGCGTGAGTCACAAACTCATTTGGGGGAGGATGTATTAACATAGCATCTCTTTCAATATATGAACATTTAATCCTATGTCTTATGACAGGATTATATCATCATTTAATTACTTACAATTAAATGATACGCGGATGAGAAAAAGTCACTATCTTCATGCCCGAATTTAACGTTATACTTCTTAAAACAGTGAATAATGATTCATACCATACTGGATACCGACCTTTATAAGTTTACGACTTCCTATGCCTATATCAAGCTATTTCCTTATGCCATAGGAACTTTCAGTTTCAAGGACAGAGATGAAACAGCCTATACGGATAAATTTCTGAAGAAACTTAAGGAAGCGGTAAACGAAATGGCGCAAATAAAGCTGACTGAGAATGAATTGGAGTACATGACCTGTCATTGCCGTTTCTTACCCAGAGTATATTGGGAATGGCTTTCTTCCTTTTGTTTCCAGCCGGATAAAATAAGAATCAGTTTGGATGAAGATCACCATCTTAATATTGAAATCACGGACCATCTATACAAAGCAACGCTCTATGAAGTACCTCTGCTTGCCATCGTATCTGAAATAAGAAATCAAACACTGGGTAATGTAGCTGATATGGACGATATTATCAGTAAGCTATCCGAGAAAGTAAATTTGTCTAATGAGCATGCACTATCTTTCTCTGAATTTGGCACACGGCGGCGCTTTTCCTTCGATGTGCAGGATCAAGTCATAGGCTACTTAAAAAAGACTTCGAAATATTGTACGGGCACTTCCAACTGCTATTTTGCAATGAAGTACGACATGAAACCTATGGGTACACATCCACACGAATGGTTTATGTTTCATGGCGCCCAATTCGGATACAAACATGCCAACTACATGGCATTAGAAAACTGGGTGAATGTATACGACGGCGATCTGGGCATTGCCTTGTCCGATACTTATACTTCTTCTGTTTTTCTAAGTAACCTGAGCCGCAAACAAGCCAAACTTTTTGATGGTGTACGCTGTGACTCCGGTGATGAATTTGACTTTACCGACAAGCTTATTGCACGTTATCGCAAGTTAGGAGTTGATCCAACCACAAAAACCATCATCTTCAGCAATGCGCTTGACTTTGGGAAAGCACTCGACATTCAGCAGTATTGCGAAGGGAGAATCAGATGTGCTTTTGGAATCGGTACGAATCTGACTAACGATACAGGCTTCAGGCCTTCAAACATCGTGATGAAATTGACGCAATGCAAAATGAATGCTAATCAGGAATGGTGCGAATGCGTAAAACTATCCGATGATGACGGGAAGCATATTGGTAGCGAAACAGAAGTAAAAGCATGTTTGTATGATCTTCGACTACAGCCCTAATCCGTTTTAGTATTCCCAATTGGAGAATTTACAACTCACTGTTTTGATAACATGCCTGGCTGGAGTAGAACAGACGGTCAGTTGAGGTCAAACAGATATGCAGTTGAGGTGTAACAGACCATCTACCAGCGTTAAAGAAACTATCTATTTACAGTCAACACACGGTCTCTTTTGCCCTTGCAATAAATAATTATACTCTTAGCTTATTTATTTTTGCTCTTACCAAACGAATTTATTGCAAGGGCTAATTTTATCTTACCTTCTCAAGTATTTATTATAACCAAGATAATAATATGATGATTATGAAAAGAGTTTTTTTATGAAGAAATACAAAATGGTTTTAGTTAATATCTCTCACTTTTCATAAAGACCTTAGAGAAAAATATCCATAAAGAAATGCCTTTTTCTAAAAAATATCAATCAATATTAGACATGTTGACATAGGGTTGTCAGATTAGTAGTTATTTTTGTATTAATAAATACTACAGAAAATGAAGAGATTAAAACTTATTCCTATTAGTAATAAACAAGCTATTCTCATAGAGAATTCAAACATTCACATCAAAGATGCAAAATGAATAGAATAGACCGTATCTCTGCTATATTGATCCAATTACAATCGCATTCATTAGTAAAAGAACACCAAATCTCAGAACGCTTTGAAATAAGTCTTCGTACTGTCTATCGCGACATTAGAACATTGGAAGAAGCAGGAGTTCCTATTATTGGAAATCCAGGTATTGGCTATTCGTTTGCGGAAGGATTCAAATTACCTCCGCTTATGTTTACACAAGAGGAAGATTTATCTTTTTTAATTGCCGAAAAATTGGTACATAAATTGACCGATTCAAATAACAATAAGCATTACAAGTCTGGAATAGAAAAAATAAGCTCTGTTATGCGCTTTGCAGACTAAAAGATGTTAGAAAAAAGAGAAGATTGCAGCTAGCATTCAGGACTTATTTTAAGAGAAAAGTGAAATTTATTGCTAATAAAGAATAATATATAAACATTTATTTTTTTTCATTTAATATTGTATCTTTGCTCCCAATGAGTATACTATATATTTTACATAAATATGATGGATAAAAGGACCGAAGGTGCATGGTTAATAAATCACACTAAAAAATTACTTGATTTTAAAGATACCCAGGAATTTGAGGATATAGAACTAGCTGGGAAATGTGGCTCATTCTTATCGAATTTAGCAGCCTCTGATGAACAGAGCGACCTAAATTCGGATAAAGTAAATGCAATAGCGAAAGTTTCAAATATAAAAAAAACCGAAATTGAAACAATAAAATCTATCTTAGAAGATGCTCGTTTAATTGAAACAGCAAGTAATGGCTCTCTCTCTGTATTAGGGATTACAACATCTACTGTATTAACGCACACTGCTGACATTTTTAAAAATAATAATCCTTCAAATTACCAAAAAGCGGCATTAGAACTTTCAGAGAGTGTCTCCGATTTACCTAAGGAGGAGAAGATTCTTACAGAATATATTTCAGATAGCTATAAATTGAGTAAAGCAGAATCAACTGACCTTTTTATGCAAGCAGAAGAGATCGGCTTTATTGATTATGAAAAATTAGATGATAACAGTAAGTTTTATTTCAATGGCAATTTATTCAGACGTGAGAATTTAACGAAAACAAATGCAATACTTTCTTCTTTAAAACAAGAGGAAAGAATGAAAATATTAGAACTTGACAATCTTCTTACTACTAAAGGATGTATAACCGTAGAAAAAGCGAAATCAATTTTAGGAGAACTGCTATTATCAAAATTGCAATCTATAGGTATGTATGACTTTAATGAAGTAAGTAATACAAAAGAGACTAAGACTTTTGTTACAAAACCATCTGCCTTCTCCAAATATGGCAATCCTTTTGAAGAAGATGCGCTTGACCTTGCTAAGGCATTTGTCTCTTCTCTTTATTACGGCATAAACTTTAGTTCATCTGGACGTGGAAGAATTACGATGTTAAAGGCTCTACTAAGTAAGTTAGTTAAAGGTTCTGAAGTAGGGCCAGCAACAGCAATCGGCGAAGATTATAAGTTATTGGAACTAAAACGAGTGATACAATTACGCCGGGAATCCAATAGTTCGATGTATTACATGAAACTTTTAAAAAAAGATGTAGGGGCCTTGGCTATGCAAGTCTTAGAATTTGGGGATACCACAGAGCAAACTGTTTTTGGGACTAATATTTATTCAGGAAGCGTAACGAATTATGTTGGACCAGAACAAAAACGATATAATAATAGAAAAAAACAAAATACAACGTCAAAACAATCAGTAGCAGATATTTTAAGAACATTTAGAAACTAATGGAAAATCAACAAAAAATAACAAAGGGGGAGCTAATGGAAGAATTGCTCCGAAATTATTTTCTCAGTCTTGGTTACTATGTTATCCGAGGAGTAAAATACAAATATGAAGAATTTGATATTACTGATGTTGATCTATATTTATATGGTCGTTCTTCCAGTCTAACAAGAGAGCGTATAAATGTTGATATAAAAAACAAGAAAACGCCCCAGGCATTTGAAAGAATCCTTTGGGTAAATGGATTGAAGGAGCTTCTTAATTTTGATTCATGTATTGTTGCAACTACCGACCAAAGACCTGTAATCAATACTTTTGGGCATTTGCATAACACGATTGTTTTGAATGGATCTTTTTTGTCAAAAATCAAAGTTAACTCTTTTCCAGAAAGATTAACAGAGGAGGATTTTTTATCAATGCTATCTAAACATAAATGTTATAAAACTTTTAACAATAAGGATTGGAAGTATATATACGAAGGATCAAAATCCAGGCTTTTGACTGAATTAGATTTTTCAGGATTCAATCTTGAACTATTAGTTTTAAGATATTTTATGGATACAGCGTTGGTTGACCAGCAAAAAAAAGAAGATGCTACAAGAATGATTTATATAACACTTTCTCATCTACTAATTATTATTGATTATATAGTTAAGGATATTGCTTTTTTAGACAATATAGGACGAGAAAAAAAATTATCTGACGGGTTCAAATTTGGAAATTTGGGAAGAAATGGAGTTGATAAAATAATTTCAATGGCAGCTCATATTGCTGGGACTAAATCTGCAAACTCGGTAATGAAGTCATTAGAAACCGTTCCTATAGATATATTAAAAGATTTCTTTAGTAAGAATGAAAATACAAAGAATCTTTTTTTATGGGCAAAAGAATTTGAAAAAATAGCATATAATAGGATATTTATTAACCCTGAAAAAATTGACACTTCATTAAAAGGAGTCTTATCTGTAATGCTTGATTATATGGGAGTAGAAAGAAAAAAATTTTATGAATTATTTCCTAAAAATGTTCAGCCATCTCTATTTGCAGAAGGAGATACACCAAATCATAGATAAAACATCATGGCTTATACTATGTTTTTCTAAATACTCCTATTATATAATTTATTGTAAAATATGTTGTGTCTTTCAAAGTAGAGAAAAGAGAAGGCTCCGAAATCATTAAATTTCGGAGCCTTTTAACTACTATATCGTTATGAGCGGTGCGTACGGGACTCGAACCCGTGACCCCATGCGTGACAGGCATGTATTCTAACCAACTGAACTAACGCACCAATATTTTATTTTGAATCAATTTCTCTCAATTGCGGATGCAAAGGTAGATAAATCTTTGAAATTTGCAAGGCATAAAAAGAACTTTTTTTATATTTTTTCAAGAGGACTTGATTATAAGATAATTATGTTAACTTTGCAATACCAAAAAACAAGATGGAACATTTCAGCATATAAGTTCAAGAGGAAAAACTATGAAAAATACTCCCATTAAAAAAGAGTTGGTTGACCGAATTATACAAGAATTTGATATCAGAGACTTTGGTAAGGCAACCATTCGTGAAGTAAAAGCCATTGCAGCCAAGGCAGAAAATGAATCGGGTGTGGAATTTATAAAAATGGAAATGGGAGTTCCTGGTCTGCCCCCTTCCGCTATTGGAGTAAAGGCGGAAATAGATGCCCTGCAAAGTGGCATAGCCAGCCTCTACCCGGACATTAACGGACTACCCCTATTAAAAGAGGAAGCATCACAATTCATCAAAGCTTTTATCAACGTAGATTTGAAACCGGAAGGTTGTGTTCCTGTAACCGGTTCCATGCAAGGCACCTTTGCTTCATTCCTCACATGCAGCCAGTGTAACGAAGAACGGGATACCATCTTATTTATCGATCCCGGATTTCCCGTTCAGAAACAACAGTTGGTGGTGATGGGACAAAAACATGAAACCTTCGACGTCTACAATTACCGGGGAAGTAAATTAAAAGAGAAACTGGAGAATTATTTGAAGAAAGGGAATATCTCCGCTATCATTTACTCTAATCCGAACAATCCCAGTTGGATATGCCTGAAAGAGGAGGAACTCCGTACCATCGGTGAACTGGCAACTCAATATGATGTCATTGTTTTGGAAGACTTGGCTTATTTTGCAATGGATTTCCGCCGGGATCTCAGTAAGCCGTTTGCACCTCCATATCAACCCACTGTAGCACATTATACCGACAATTACGTACTTCTCATTTCCGGATCCAAGGCATTCAGTTATGCAGGACAACGCATTGGAGTAAGTTGCATCTCCAATAAATTATATCACCGTTCCTACCCGGGACTTACCAAACGATACGGCGGCGGAACATTCGGGTCTGTATTTATCCAACGCATTCTTTATGCTTTATCCTCCGGCACCAGTCATTCGGCACAGTATGCTCTGGCAGCAATGTTAAAAGCAGCCAACGAAGGAAAATACAATTTCCTGAATGAAGTGAAAGTATATGGCGAACGTGCTCATAAACTCAAAGAGATTTTCCTGCATCACGGCTTTCATCTGGTATATGATAATGACCTTGGAGAACCGGTTGCAGATGGCTTCTATTTTACGATTGGCTATCCGGGAATGAGTAGCGGAGATTTGGCTAAGGAATTGATGTATTATGGGGTCAGTGCCATATCTCTTATCACCACAGGAAGTGATCAGGAAGGATTACGGGCTTGTACTTCATTTATTCAGGAACATCAATATAAGCAGTTGGATGAGCGTATGGCACTCTTTGCCATGAACCATCCTGTAAAATAAAAAGGAGAGCTTTTTGTAAAAAGGATACTTATTTTTTGCTTTTCTCGAAATTATTTGTATTTTAGTGGCATGGATACGAATGCAAATATATTCAGAATAGAGACTAACAACGTTATGCCTGCCCGGGGAAAAGTCTTAATATCAGAGCCTTTCCTACAAGATCGTATGTTTGGCCGTTCTGTAATTCTATTAGTGGATCATACACAAGATGGAACAATGGGGATCGTTTTAAATAAGCCTCTCCCCTTATATTTGAATGATATACTAAATGAATTTCAATATACGGAAGAGATTCCTATTTATAAAGGAGGTCCGTTGAGCACCGACACTCTATTTTATCTACATACAATAGAGGAAGTACCTGATGCATTGCCTGTAGGTAAAGGTGTCTACTTAAATGGAGACTTTGACATCATTAAACAATTTATACTGGAAGGTAATTCATTTGAAGGAAGAATCCGGTTCTTCTTAGGATATTCCGGTTGGGAGTACGAACAACTTCTCCAAGAAATAAAGGAGAATAACTGGTTAATAGGTAAAGAAGACGCCACATCCCTGATGGATGAAAAGAACAGTGCCGAACTTTGGAAAAAAGCATTAGGCAAATTAGGTAGCAAATATGAAACATGGTCGCGATTTCCACAAATACCAACCATGAATTAGGCCTCACGAATTCGCTGCAATAAAACCACATCCTTGAATCCCCCTTCCAGAAACCACCAGGACTTTAAAAGTCCACACCGTTTAAATCCGCAAGATGTAAATAGGTGCAAACTGGTCTCATTGTCCACAGCGATATGAGCCGTTAACTGTTTCAAATACAAGAAGTCGAAGGCATAATCACAAAGCAACATCAAAGCATCTTTTGCATAACCTTCACCACGGAACTCTCTTCGTATCACAATACCTACTTCGCCACGCGAATGCATAGGTATAAAATCGCTAATATCAATGATCCCTATTACAACGTCATCCGCACGGCGAACAATCATCATACGGAGTTGCTTATCCGCAAACATATCACATTGCGAATTCTCCATATATTGTTTAATCGCATAACGCGAGTAAGGGACTGTGAAATTACTGATATCCCATCCCTTCGGCTCATTTTCTATCTCATATATAACGTCCAAATCCTCCGGTTCCATAGCGCGGAGACGAATACGATCATTCAAAAAATAAGGATGTTTCATTGAAATATTGTATTATCTAAATAGAGTTAACACCTTCAAAATCTCAAAACAGTGCAGTCGCACTAAACATATTCACTCCCCCTCTTCTTTATCAATATGCAGTTCTTTTCGTAATCTCTCTTCGCTTGGCAGGCAAAACAATGATGCAGTCAAAGAGATGAGCGCACAAAGTGCTCCCGTATTGCTTAACACCATATAATAAATCATAAAGCCAGTGGCGACAGGAAGAAATAACAGTAACATACGTATGCAACTCCAACGCCAATATAACCGCAAAGCATGAGGGATAGTTACTTTATCTATCTTTTTATTCATGACAACCGCAAAAAGCTTTAGTGAAAGGGGCACGCAAATAGCTGTTAATAAAATTATCAAAGTTTCAGCATAATATGTCGTACTAACATCACCGGCATATATGCCCACCCAGTCTTCTCCTGTTTCGCCAACAATCACTCCTAGCACGGGCAACGCCCAAAAAAGAATAAAAATCAGTTTAAGGCGGTTTGTTATAAGTTTTATCTGCTTTTCCATGTGTTTGATTTCTCTTAATTTGCTCCTGTAAAGGGAGTACGATTTACAATGCTACGCCCTAAGGTTATTTCATCGGCATACTCCAATTCATCTCCCACGGAGATGCCCCTTGCTATAACAGAAAGTTTTACATTCATTTTCTCCAATTTTCTATAAATATAGAAATTGGTGGTATCTCCTTCCATCGTAGTACTCAATGCCAGAATAACCTCTTTCACTCCACCGCCAGCTACACGCTGCACCAAACTATCAATCTGCAAATCACCGGGCCCTACTCCATCCATCGGGGATATTATACCGCCTAATACATGATACAAGCCCCGGAATTGCTGTGTAGCTTCCACCGCCATCACGTCTCTTATGTTTTCTACGACACAAACAGTGGATGCATCCCGTTGGGGATTGTTACATATCCGGCAGATCTCGGTATCGGAGATATTATGACAGACCTTACAATATTTTACTTCATGTTTTAAAGTGATTATGGCATTACCAAAAGCTTCTACTGCCATTGTATCCTGTTGTAAAAGATGCAAAACCAAACGCATTGCTGTTTTCCGTCCTATCCCCGGAAGTTTGGCAAATTCACTTACGGCTCTTTCCAATAATATAGAAGAAAATTGTTCACTCATATTTCCATATTCAGCTGTTGCGGGCAAAGATAAACAGAAATCTGCACACTAAACGAGGATTTTCAAAATAAGTACTACCTTTGCCACAGTAAGAGAAACCGAACTAAACACAAGAAATGGAAATAACAAGTGCCGAATTTACTATTAGTAATACAGATGTGCGTAAATGTCCTGCAGGAAACTTACCTGAATACGCTTTTATAGGACGTTCCAATGTAGGGAAATCCAGCCTCATCAACATGCTGACCAATCGGAAAGGACTAGCATTGACCTCTTCCAAGCCGGGAAAGACAATGCTTATCAATCACTTTCTGATAAACAAGAACTGGTATATAGTGGACTTGCCAGGATATGGATATGCCCAAAGGGGACAAAAAGGATTGACCCAAATACAACGCATTATTGAAGACTACATACTGGAACGGGAACAGATGACAAACCTGTTTATACTGATTGACGCCAGGCTGGCACCTCAAAAAATAGATCTTGAATTTATAGAATGGTGCGGCGAGAACAATGTCCCCTTTTCTATTGTTTTCACCAAGACTGATAAATTGAAGGGGGGTAAATTGAATGCCAACATCGCTCAATATCTCGAAAAGTTAAAGGAAAACTGGGAAGAAATTCCTCCTTATTTTATTACTTCTTCTGAAAATAGAATGGGGAGAAATGAAATATTAAATTACATAGAACAAATAAATAAAGATCTTTTTTAAAAACAAAGTTATTTAACAACATGAAAAAGTATGTATTTTCAATGGCAGTAATTGCTTTAGCATTAATATCTACCAAGAGTCAGGCTCAATCGCTTAAAAGTTTGTTTGGCGGGGTAGAGAAGGCTGTCAATACCATTACCGGAACAAACACAGCAGATATAACTGGGACATGGACCTTTACCGGTTCAGCCGTAGAATTCAAATCAGAAAACTTACTGATGAAAGCCGGAGGAAGTGTTGCGTCAAGTACGGTTGAAGGGAAAATTGACCAACAACTGAGAAGAGTAGGCATTACAGCTGGTAAAATGACCTTCACCTTCAATACTGATAGTACTTTTAATGCAAAAGTAGGAACGAGAAATATGAATGGTACCTATTCATATGAGGCTTCAGCAAAAAAAGTAAATTTAAAGTTTGTATCACTGATCGGATTAAGTGCAAAAGTGAATTGCACCTCCGATAAAATGGATTTATTGTTTAATTCAGATAAACTCCTAAAATTGATTACCTTCTTATCCAGTAAAAGCAGTAACACAACGTTAAAAAGCATCAGTTCGCTGTCAAACAGCTACGATGGAATGCTAACAGGCTTTTCGTTCAAATCACAGAAATAAATAAAAAAATAAGCCCTGTAGGAATAAACCTTGCAGGACTTTATTTTTATCACAAAAATTAAAATGAGCGGAAAACGAGATTCGAACTCGCGACCCTAACCTTGGCAAGGTTATGCTCTACCAACTGAGCTATTTCCGCATCAACAACAGATTAGTGAAGAGAAGGAGACTCGAACTCCCACGACATAATTGTCACTACCCCCTCAAAGTAGCGCGTCTACCAATTCCGCCATCTCTCCAGATCAAGCCATCACACAATAATATGGATGACTTCTCTGTGCCCAGAACAGGACTCGAACCTGCATGCCTTGCGACACACGCACCTGAAACGTGCGCGTCTACCAATTCCGCCACCTGGGCATAATGTATAAGATCGACACTCTAAAAATAGAGAGCGGAAAACGAGATTCGAACTCGCGACCCTAACCTTGGCAAGGTTATGCTCTACCAACTGAGCTATTTCCGCGATTGCGGATGCAAAGGTAAAGAAATTCCCTAAAACAGCAAATATTCCGCATACTTTTTTCAATACAACATCAGAACAGTCACTCCCTTATCAAAGGCAGTGTTTGATTATCAACTCATTCGATCCCGATAATCTTCATAAGTAAACTCTTTGAATATTTTAGCTTTTCCATCTCTCGTCCACAATGCAATAGCCGGATGATGAATGCCATTGAACATATTTGTCTTCACCGTAGTATAATGAATCATATCTTCAAAAACAATACGCTCGCCAAGTTGCAACTCGTGATCAAAACTCCAATCTCCCATATAATCTCCACTCAAACAAGAATTTCCGCCCAATCGGTAAAGATGTCCGCCACCATTGTCTCCTATTTCTGCACCACGTACAGCCGGCTGATAAGGCATTTCAAGACAATCCGGCATGTGACAGGTAAAGCTAACGTTCAAAATAGCTGTACGAATGCCTCGATTTTCCACAATATCGACAACTTCCGAAGTTAACACCCCTGTTTGCCAGGTGAATGCAGAACCGGGCTCCAAAATAATTTGCAAATGAGGATAGCGAACATGCAGAGCCTTTAACAAGCCTATCAAGTGTGCTACATCGTAGTCTTTACGAGTCATTAAATGTCCCCCACCAAGATTCAGCCACTTTATCTGGGAAAACCAATACGAAAATTTATCTTCCAAATGCATTAAAGTCCGTTCCAATTCATAAGAGGAAGATTCACAATGGCAATGACAATGAAAACCTTCAATACCTTCGGGTAGAACTTCCGGTAATAAATCGGCTGTTATGCCAAACCGGGTCCCCGGAGCACAAGGATTATACAGATCGGTTTCAACCTCCGAATACTCAGGATTGACACGTATGCCACAAGATATACTACTACCCTCTTCTAACGTCATTGGATAGAAGCGACTGAACTGCGCCATTGAATTAAACGTGATGTGACTGCTACATCGCATAATTTCCGGAAAATCAGCTTCCGTATAAGCAGGAGAATAAGTATGAGCCTTGCTGCCAAATTCCTCCAATGCCAAACGGGCTTCGTACACGGAACTAGCAGTGGAATGATCTATATACTCCCGGAAGATGGGAAAAGACCGCCACATGGCAAAAGACTTAAAAGCCAAAATAATTTCTACACCGGCACCATCGGAAACACTTTTTATCAATGCGAGGTTCTTCCTAAGCAAATCTTCTTCCATGATATAGCATGGAGAAGGGAAACATGCAAAATCTATCATTTTCTTAATTCATAGTTCAAATTACCATAGAATGTATCCATAGCGTATATAAAATCTAACTCTATTATCAGGCAATGCCTTTAATCAACAACTTTAAACCGGGCAAAACGCAATAACAATTGTTTTTCACCGGCATTTTTAAAACGAATGGTGGCTTTTGCATTATCGCCTTCACCTTCCACACGCAAGACTTCACCTATACCAAAACGTTCATGTTCTATATGCTGTCCGGACTTTATGGAAGCGTTTGACGATGCAAGAGAAGAACGGGAACTGTCTAAAGAGGGAGTTATTCGTTTCAAATTGCGCGGAGTGGCAAAAGTCACAATTTGCTGTTTAGAGCCACCAGCACGATGATTCTGAGACGGTTCGAAATTAAATGCCGGACGGGAAGTACGTATCTGATGCTCTGTCCTAAATGCAGAAGCTTCTCCATCGATTTTAGTTTGCAGTTCCATTTCCTGAGGCAAACGCAAAAAGCATAAATCGATATCCTTTAAGAAACGGCTGGGACTACTAAACTCCATCTTCCCATAACGAAAACGACTACGTGCATAAGACAAGAAACAATGATCTTCGGCACGGGTTATAGCAACATAAAACAAGCGCCTCTCCTCTTCCAATGCCTTTGGCGAATCCCCCACCATACCGCTGGGAAAAAGATTCTCCTCCATTCCGACTACAAAAACATTCCTAAACTCAAGCCCTTTTGCCGAATGAACAGTCATTAAAGTAATCTTTTCTGTATCTCCGTCCTTATCAGAATCCTGATCGGTAAGCAGAGAAACCTCTGATAAATAGTCCGTCAATGAAATATTCATATTACCTTCTTCCTGTCTTTGCGCACCAAAATCACTTATTCCATTTACCAGTTCTTCTATATTTTCTTTCCGGCTAAGATTCTCCGGTGAGTTATCCTGACACACTTCATTGATGATGCCGGACTGGCGGATAATTTCCGTACCAACCTCATAAGCGTTCTCATGCATTGCTTTTTCTATAAAACCGGCAATCAATTCGCGGAAACCCTGTAATTTTGTATTAGTTCCCTTATTTATATTTATTCCGTAGGTCAATGGTTCTGTCAAGACTGTCCATAGACTAACCTGGTGCTCCGTCGCCGCCGCAATAATTTTGCCCACAGTCGTATCACCAATGCCACGTGCAGGATAATTAATAATACGTTTAAAGGCCTCTTCATCATGCGGATTCACTGCTAAACGAAAATAAGCAATAACATCTTTAATTTCCTTACGCTGATAAAAAGACAGCCCCCCATAAATCCGATAAGGCATACTGTGTTTACGCAAAGCCTCCTCAAAGACACGGCTCTGTGCATTTGTCCGATACAAAATAGCAAAATCGGAATATGCATAATGCTGCTTCCGGCGAAGTTCCACTATTTTGTTTACAACAATCTCCCCTTCTTCAACATCACTGTAAGCCTGAAACACGCCTATGGCTTCTCCTTTCTCCTTCTCCGAAAAGACATCCTTGTGTATTTGTCGTTCATTCTTTTCTATCAAGCTGTTGGCAGCTTTCACAATAGTCTGGGTCGAACGGTAATTCTGTTCCAACTTAAACACCTTCGTATTGGGATACACCTTGGTAAAATAGAGAATATTATCAATATCAGCACCCCTGAACGAATAAATGCTTTGTGCATCATCGCCCACAACACAAACATGCTGATGTTCTTTCGCCAATTGCAAAACAATGCTATGCTGAGCAAAATTAGTATCCTGATACTCATCTACCAGTATATAGCAAAACTGTTGTTGATAATGTGCCAAAACATCAGGATGATCCCGGAACAAAATATAGGTATAAAACAATAAATCATCAAAGTCCATAGCATCCGCTTGCCGACAGCGATTCCAGTAACGACTATAAATATCACGAATAGCTGGCATTTTAGCAGTACAATCACTATTGTAAGCTTCTTTATTAGCAGCATATCCCGAAGGAGAGACCAAATGATTCTTGGCATTGGATATCCGTGCCTGAATACTCCCCGGCTTATAAACTTTCTCATCTAGTCCCATCTCCTTTATAATGGAACGCAACAGGCTCTTGCTGTCTGTCGTATCATATACCGTAAACTGTGAAGTAAAACCGAGACTTTTCGACTCCGCATGTAGAATGCGCAAAAAGATTGAATGAAACGTCCCCATCCATAAATAACGGGCACGCTGTTCCCCTACCTGACGGGCAATTCGATCTTTCATTTCACGAGCCGCCTTGTTGGTAAAAGTCAGTGCCAGAATATTCCATGGTTGATACCCCGTCTCCAACAAATATGCAATTTTATAAGTCAGCACACGCGTTTTCCCCGACCCTGCCCCGGCAATCACCAATGACGGACCATCATTATAAAGAACGGCAGCGCGTTGTCCCTCATTCAATTCATCTATATAATCAGACTTCATTTGTATCGTCTCTAAAAAAAAGCTAAAGTATGTGCAAAGATAGAGAAAGTTCAATAATAGCCGAACATTTCTAAAGTATATCACGTTATTATAACAAAAGTTTCAAATATAAATACTTGAACTTATGAATACATTACTAACAACTTTAATGATTTCAATTATGTCATACACAATGCCAAAACTTCCTTACGCTAACAATGCGTTGGAACCTGTAATCAGTCAGCAAACAATAGATCTTCATTATGGCAAACATTTCCAAGGATATGTTAATAACCTAAACAATTTAGTTCCTGGAACTGAATTTGAAAACAAATCAGTGGAAGCAATTGTTGCTAGTGCACCCGATGGTGCAATATTCAATAATGCAGGACAAGTATTGAACCACACGCTCTACTTTTTGCAGTTCTCTCCCAAACCTGCGCATAGTGAACCAACAGGTAAATTGACCGAAGCAATTAAACGAGATTTCGGTAGCTTCGACAACTTCAAAAAAGAGTTCACTGCAGCATCTGTAGGCTTGTTCGGATCTGGATGGGCATGGCTATCGGAAGATAAAGAGGGAAAACTCATCATTACGAAAGAGACTAATGGTAGCAATCCTGTACGCCATGGATTAAATCCATTATTAGGGTTTGACGTATGGGAACACTCATACTATCTTGATTATCAAAATCGACGTGCAGACCATATAAATGCATTATGGAGTATCATTGATTGGGACGTTGTAGGCAGTCGCTTCAAATAATAACAAGCGAATAAGCTATTCCCAAAAACACATCAATAAAAAAGTTTTTATTGATGTGTTTTTTATTGTACCTATTGCATCTCAAATACAAATCCATTAGATTTGCACAACCTAAAAATGCGAATCTTTATGCCGACAAACAAAGATATAAAAAGCGCTCCATATTCTCGATTGCTTTTCTTTACATTACTACTGGTATCTATTAATTACATGTATGGGGACAATATGCCTTCAAATCAAATAAAAATACTTTTCATCAATACTTATACGGCGGAAAACAGATATGTATATAATACAATTAATCATTTTGTAGACGAGTACAAAAGTTGGGGAGGTGGAGGAAGCTTTATTGTAGAAAACTTAAATGCAGGCAGTTTTTCGCAATCTTATACATGGAAACGGAAATTCATTAAGATACTTAACAAACACGAGAATTCAGACCTTATCATATTGTTAGGAGGAGAAGTATGCAGTTGCTACTTATCCCTGGCAGACACCCAATATTATAAGACGCCTGTTTTTTTGGCCATGACAACCAATTTTGGCATCAATATACCCTCACAAAAAGATAGCGTTTCTCTTTTTAATCCCCGATGCTTTAACTTCATGGATGAAATGAAATCTCACCCCAACATACAGTGCACCGTTACATACGAATATGATATAGATAAAATGATAAAGCTCATTAAAGATTTTTATCCAAACGTGCAAAATATAGCATTTATATCTGATAATAGTTATAATGGAATATCTCAAAAAAGTTATGTATACGAAAAACTTCATAAGCGTAAAGAACTCAATCTTTTTTTTATCGATGGGAATAAGACTGATTTAGAAGAAGCTATTAATCAATATCACCATCTGCCACCTCATACCGTAGCTCTTTTGGGAACATGGAGAATAGACAAGAACGACTATTTCTACATTAATAATGCAAACATTGCATTTGAACAGGCTAACCCAACCATACCTGTTTTTAGTTTAACCGGTACCAGCATTAGCAATTGGGCCATTGGCGGATATATTCCCCAATACGACGGAGTAGGAAAAATACTGGGAGAAAAAGCATATAAATTATTATCACATAAAAAAGATCATCCTGAATACATCACATTACCCAACCAGTATAAATTCGATGCTCAGAAATTAGAGAAACTGAAATTATCCGAGAATAAATTGCCCAAACAGGCTTTAGTGATTAATCGCAAACCTACATTTTTTGAGGCTAATAAGTATGAAGTAGAAATAGCTATTGCTATTTTCATCTCGCTTCTTACCGGAATAATCATATCTATCTATTTCTTTATAAAAGCACATGCACTAAGTATCCGTTTACAAGCTTCAACTAAAGTACTTCAGATGGAAAAAGCACGGCTGGAAGCTTCTCAAATAGAACTACGTACAGCCAAAGAACATGCGGAAGAAGCTAACCAGATGAAAAGTGCTTTTATTTCAAACATCAGCCACGAAATACGTACTCCACTCAATTCAATTGTTGGTTTCTCCAGTTTACTGGTTGGAACATCCAATGTCACCGAAGAACAAAAAGAATATGCTACAATAATAGAAAAAAGCTCAAACCTTTTATTACAGCTTATTAATGACATTTTGGACACGTCACGCATTGAATCCGGAAAAATGCGATTTAAATATGAATGGTGTGAAGTAATAGATCATTGCCGTAACATTTTAATGTTAGCAGATCATAACAAACAAGTAGATGTTAAATTTGAATTTATCCCTTTTGCAAACAAATACAAACTGTATACCGATCCACTACGCTTACAACAAGTTATTACCAACTTACTAAATAATTCGTTGAAATTCACTCCGGCAAATGGAATCATCACTCTGCAAATAGAAAAAGATGAAGCAAACCAAAGGTTAATATTTTCAGTAACAGATACAGGAAGCGGTATCCCGGAGGATAAGCAGGAAAAAGTATTTGAGCGATTTGAGAAGCTAAACGAATTCGTTCAAGGAACAGGTTTGGGGTTACCCATTTGCCAACTTATCATTCGTCACATGGGAGGTGAAATCTGGATAGACAAAACATATAAGCAAGGGGCACGTTTTGTGTTTTTCCACCCTATACTATCAATCTAACATCTTTTAAAAGAAAACATTGGTAGATAAGGTATTTTATGCTTAGTTTTGCTGAGCCTAAAATATTTATCAAAAGAAGATGAAGCTCATAGTGGTCACAACGCCTACTTTTTTTGTAGAAGAAGATAAAATAATCACAGCGCTCTTTGAAGAAGGGTTAGATATTTTACATTTAAGAAAGCCAGAAACTCCGGCTATGTACTCTGAAAGACTTTTAACATTAATTCCAGAGAAGTATCATAGACGGATTGTTACTCACGAACACTTTTATCTAAAAGAAGAGTTTAATTTAATGGGCATTCATCTCAATATAAGAAATCCTAAAGAACCTCATGACTATTCAGGGCATGTAAGTTGTAGTTGCCATTCCGTAGAAGAAGTAAAAAACAAAAAGCACTTTTATGATTATGTTTTCATGAGCCCTATATATGACTGTATAACAAAAGTAGGAATGCTTTCAGGCTATACAGCGGAAGATTTACGCCAAGCTAATAAAGAAAAAATCATCGATAACAAAGTAATGGCTCTAGGTGGCATTAACATGGACAACATATTGGAAATTAAAGATTTCGGATTCGGAGGTGCCGTCGTCTTAGGAGATTTATGGAACAAGTTCAATGTCTGCACCGATTGTAATTATTTGGATGTCATCCGCCACTTTAAGAAACTCAAAGAAATAGCTGATTAATTATAGTTATTGAATAGTCCATATTTTAGAATTTCCCGTATTCATTATACTTCATACTGGCAGGTAAAGTAAAATAGAAAGTTGCCCCTTCATGCTTCTTAGACTCAACTCCAATTCCTCCACCATAATGTTCAACAATTGATTTCGATATGGCAAGCCCCAACCCAGTGCCGCGAATATTATAATTCATTTTAACAAAACGTTCAAAAATGACTTTACGGTTCTCTTCATCAATGCCGCATCCTGTATCTACTACATAAAAATAAAAATTTCCATTGGATAATTGGCGATAACCAATCTTTATACTTCCTTGTTCGGTAAACTTTAACGCATTCTTCAACAAATTGCTTACAACTTGCGTAAAACGTTCACGATCTATTCTAAAGCGGCATTGTGGTAATCTCTCTACAAATTCAATCTGAATGCCCGAAGGATAAGAATGCCTATTTTCAGCAAGACATATTTCTTGAATTAATGCATTTATATCAACCTCCACATCGTTATATTCCATTGTATGAGCCTCAATCTTAGAATAATCTAGCAAATCATCCACCAGCTGAATAAGAACATCTTTATTTTCATTAATTTCCTCCAAGAATGACATACGTTCTTCGCTACTTAAATTATCTGTTTCAGCAAGTACAGTAGTAAACCCTACAATAGCATTTAATGGAGTACGTATTTCATGAGTCATATTAGCAATAAATGCATTTTTTAACTGTGTACATTCCTCTATTGCATTTTGTAACTGTTCCTTCATCTTCATCTTTTGAGTTCTCACTATTGCAACAATAATTACAATAATCAAAAATAATAAAACAATTAACCCAATACAAAACAACACAACCTCATTTCTTTGAAAGAAATCAGTGACTCCCTCTTTATATAACGCAACAGAGATCAGTTTCATTGAAATTTTTACTAATTAACAAGATAGACAAGTACAAATATAGAAAGAAAATGCAAACAAATGAGCAGATAATACATATTTTTTCATCATAATAGGCTGCACATTTCATATAAAACGAGATGTACAACCTATTACCAATAAGACAGAAAGTCTTTAAAAAAGTCTTCAATAGACTACATGCTAATGGTCTAAAAACTTAAGGGAATAAGTAGTTTTATACCAAAATTACGCCCCATATTATAGACCCCCTTTCTTCCGGTCAACGCATTTTCGTCAGCATATTTCAAACGGCTTAAATGATTCTGATATGCTTTATTCATTAGATTATTAGCTGTTAAGTACAGCGAAGCTATAGTACGCCCCCTATGCATAAAATCTGTACCGATAGATGCATTAAGTAACGTATATGATGGCGTAGCTGTTTCAGTACCGAAAGCAGAGTAAACATGATCTTGCTTCAAATTACATTCAAGTCCTAACGATACATATGTGTTATTTAGCGTTTTACCATGACGTATGAGATCGTAGCGTATTTCCGATATCCATTTAGGAGCAGGAGTAAAAGGCAAATATTTAGTGGAATCGGGCTGGTTAAGCTGTGCTGAATTCACATAAGAAAATGTATTTTGAAAATGCATCCGTTCCACAGGATGAATATCAACACTCACTTCACCTCCTAATATACGCGCATCTCCCGAAACAAACTGATACGTTTTATACCCATCGGTTAACAAATCCTCCCCAGTGTCATCAAGTAACTTATGAGAGAAAATATAATTATTGATCCTATTGGCAAAAAAAGAGAGCTCCCCAGATATAATGGGAGAAGAATATCCAATCTCCCAATCCGCCTGCCAACTACTTTCCGGTTTCAAATTTATATTTCCTTTTTCATAGCGTATAGTCCCTTCATGGGCACCATTGGATGCCAATTCACTTATATTCGGTGCTCTAAACCCTCTTGACAAATTTAACTTAGTATACCAAGCATCAGAAAACTGGTAGGTTGCTCCTAAACTACCACTAATACCTTGAAAATTACGTGAGAAATCAGTAAATTTCTCTTCTGATCCAGCCGTGTTTTTGTTAACGACCTCTTCATTTTCATTCAGATACAATGATTTACCATGATTATGGCGATGATCAAAACGTATACCTCCACTGACATCAAGTTTATTAAAATTACGGCTAGCCATCACAAAAGTACCAATATCGAACAAATTATATCCAGGAATAAGAAATTCCGTACCTTTATTCAACGAACGCTGATACATGCCATTTGCACCTATAACCACCTTATAACCATGAACTTCTGGCAATGTATAACGCACATCATAATTCAACGTATGCAACTGGAAATAGAGCCCATAATCATCTGGCGATACAATATCCTCAAACTCCTGACGCCTATTTTGCTGATAGCCAACAGTCGTATTCAAATGGCCTTCACCCAGTACTATACTGTTGTCCCATACAGCCTTATAATGATATATTTGCTGATATGGCATTTGATGCCCATACGACCTTCCATCTTTATCTGTAGCTATAGCTTCACCCTCTTCACCATTTACAACCACCGGCTTCAAAAACTTTCCAGTTTCTTCATCCCGTTCCCCTTCTACTATCCCCGGGGTGAGATGATAGTAATCAAGAATTAAATGGGAATAGCCCCAATTACGGCTAATACCTAACAAACCGGAAACAGCCCTTTCTCTAAATCCGGAATCATACACATACCCGTCGTATTTGTTTTTATAAGAATGTGCCATTTTATCACTATACCGCCAGTTCCATATAAGTCCTTTTTGATTTCCTGCCGTATTTATCGAATAATTAAACAAACCGTTATTCGTTTGATATTCGGAAGAAACATTGACTTTTACAGAACCAACAGGCAGTATTGGGGCCGATTTAAAGTTTATGACCCCAGCCATTGCATCAGAACCATAAATTAAACTGGCAGGTCCTTTCAATATCTCCACGGAATTTACACCCTGAGCATCAATTTCTATACCATGTTCATCTCCCCATTGTTGTCCTTCTTGGCGTATCCCGTCATGAATCACAACCACCCGATTATATCCTAGCCCTCTAATAACAGGTTTTGAAATACTGCTCCCCGTCGTTATTTGGGACACTCCGGGCTGTTTGGCAATAGCATCTATAATGTTAGTAGAAGATTGCTGCTCCAAATCTTTTTTTGAGACATAAGAAATGGGTGAAGGAGTATGTTTTATTAATGAATTTCCTGTCAACGCCGTAATAACAACCTCGTTGATTTCGGCATTCGACTCTTTCAAAGAAAAATTAAGCACTCTTACTGCTTTCAAGTCTATGGTCCTCACTATAGTCTGATGCCCGACATAAGTTACTTGCAGAGTAGTTTTAATCGCCGGTAAATTGGTTATAACATAACGTCCCTCATTATCTGTAATAGCTCCTTCTTTCAGTTCCGGGAAATATATATTCACTCCAATCAATGGACTTCCATCCCTCTGGTCTGTGACTTTACCTTTCAGAGAGACATTCCCCACAGGAGTATTTGCCAATATAGCATTAAGAGAAGAAAAAAATAAAATAAGAATTATATATAGTTTTTTCATTATAAATAAAATTATAATATATCTACCTCAAATATTTAAGCATTTAAGTTCCGATCATATTAACAAATAGTAAACATCTAAACCCTACAAACCGAATTACTATGATGCAGGGATAAAAAAGTTCTTATCAAGAGTATTGTCTCCTAATAATAAAAATGAATAATAATTAAGCTATACAAGGTGGGGCACGTAATCCATAAGAATAAGGAGTATCAGATAACACGTCCTTATTTACATATACAACAGGCTCCAATGCTATTAGCTCTGCTATAAACGATACGGATATTGTAGTAGATGGAACAAAAGGTGATAGGACAAACTGACAAATAGGACAAGAGTCTTGAGAATTATTGTTTTGTCCACACGTACCATGACAAGAAGATTGAATAGAGTCATTATGATGGTGAGTAATCTTCACCACACTGATAGGCATGAGAGTTAATAATAACAGCCATGCAATCCTTATTTTTACTCTATTCCTCTTTACACTGTTAAGCATAGTGATGCAAAAATAAAGATAAACTCTTAAACAGATTAAGATTTTGGTATATAATTAAGCCTTTTAGTTTTTATTGTATTTTTATTAAGAATAGAAAAGGCTATACAATCAAAAATCGATTGTATAGCCCATATATCAAATTCCTATGCAGAAGCTAGTCTTCTAATGCTGCCTGAGCTGCTGCCAAACGTGCTATAGGCACTCGGAACGGAGAACAACTTACATAGTTCAATCCAACTCGATGGCAAAACTTCACGGAAGAAGGTTCTCCACCATGTTCTCCACAAATACCGCATTTCAAATCAGGACGTACTGCACGACCTTTTTCCGTAGCCATACGTATAAGTTGCCCTACCCCTTTCTGATCCAGAACTTGAAAAGGATCTACTTTCAATATTTTCTTTTCCAGATAAACAGGAAGGAAAGAAGCAATATCGTCACGCGAATAGCCAAATGTCATTTGTGTCAAATCATTAGTTCCAAAAGAGAAAAATTCAGCGGAAGACGCAATACGATCAGCCGTCAAAGCTGCACGAGGTATTTCAATCATCGTCCCCACTTTAAAGTCAATGCGATCTCCCATTTCTGCAAAGAGTTGCTCGGCTTCTTCACGGATAACCTTTTCTTGCTCTTTAAACTCATATAAAATACCAGTCAGAGGAACCATGATTTCCGGCCGGGTATCCACTCCCTTTTTTTTCAAATCCAACGCGGCACCAAGAATAGCACGCGTTTGCATCTGAGTGATTTCAGGGTAAGTATTTCCAAGGCGGCAGCCCCGATGTCCCAACATTGGATTATGTTCACAAAGAGCATCAACCCGTTGCTGAATATACTGCAAAGTAACTCCCATGGAGTCTGCCATTTCCTGTTGTCCTTTTAAATCATGAGGTACAAATTCATGCAAAGGTGGGTCAAGCAAGCGTACTGTTACAGGAAAGCCTTGCATTGCTTCAAAGATTCCCTTAAAATCAGCCTGCTGATATGGCAAAATCTTAGCCAAAGCCTTTTGACGACCTTCGGCATTTTCAGCCAAAATCATCTCCCGCATTGCTTTAATTTTCTCGCCTTCAAAAAACATATGCTCCGTACGACAAAGTCCGATACCAACTGCACCAAAGTTGCGTGCAACTAAAGCATCATGTGGGGTATCAGCATTGGTACGAACCTGCAATTTTGTATACTTATCAGCCAACTTCATGAGTTCAGCAAAATCACCCGAAAGTTCCGCAGCTTTTGTTTCGACCTTACCGTTGTAAACCTCACCTGTACTACCATTCAAGGATATATAGTCACCTTCTTTCAAAAGTACGCCATCAACTTCCACTGCCCGTGCTTTATAATCTATACTTAAGGCACCGGCACCGGAAACGCAACACTTACCCATACCGCGAGCCACCACAGCCGCATGGGAGGTCATTCCACCACGAGCGGTCAAAATGCCTTCAGCCACTGCCATACCGGCCAAATCTTCCGGTGAAGTTTCAATACGGACCATTACCACTCTCTTACCGGCAGCATGCCATTGCGCCGCGTCATCAGCAAAAAACACAATCTGTCCGGTAGCTGCTCCCGGCGATGCTGGTAATCCCCGTGTTAATACTCTGGCAAGCTTCAGTGCCATTTTATCAAAGACCGGATGAAGCAGCTCATCCAATTTGTTTGGTTCACAGCGCATCAATGCAGTCTTCTCGTCAATCATACCTTGGCTCAACAGATCCATAGCGATCTTCACCATAGCTGCTCCCGTACGTTTTCCGTTACGAGTTTGTAAGAACCAGAGTTTCCCCTCCTGAACAGTAAACTCCATGTCCTGCATATCTTTATAGTGATTCTCCAGCTTGGTTTGAAGGGCATCCAATTCCTTATAAATTTCCGGCATTGCTTCTTCCATCGAAGGATATTTAGATGCACGCACAGCTTCACTAATCCCCGTCAGTTTAGCCCAACGTTGAGAACCTATTTTGGTAATTTGCTGAGGAGTACGGATACCAGCAACCACATCCTCCCCCTGGGCATTAATAAGATATTCTCCATTAAACAAATCCTCACCCGTAGCAGCATCCCGGCTAAAACAAACCCCCGTTGCTGAGGTTTCTCCCATATTTCCGAAAACCATCGCTTGTACACTAACAGCAGTTCCCCACTCATCGGGAATGCCCTCCATCTTACGATACAGTATAGCACGATCGTTCATCCACGAATTGAATACAGCGCAAATAGCTCCCCATAATTGCTCATAAGCCGAAGTCGGAAATTCTTTATTTGTTTGCTTTTTAACAGCAACCTTAAAGCGTTTCACCAATTCTTTCAAATCGTCTACTTCCAACTCATTATCCAACTTCACCCCTTTAGCATGCTTTACCTCCTCAATAATAGCTTCAAACGGATCAAGATCTTCTTTATTAGTGGGTTTCATCCCTAATACCACATCTCCATACATCTGAACAAAACGGCGATATGAATCCCATGCAAAGCGAGCATTTCCCGTTTTCCGGATCAATCCTTCCACAACTTCATCATTGAGTCCCAAATTCAAAATAGTATCCATCATACCCGGCATTGAAGCGCGGGCGCCGGAACGTACGGAAACAAGTAAAGGATTCTCTATATTGCCAAATTTTGAGCGCATCAATGTTTCAACATTCGCAATGGCTTTTTCTACATCCTCTTTCAATAAGGCCACTACTTTATCCTGACCCATTTCATAATATTCCGTACAAACATCTGTTGTTATCGTAAATCCGGGAGGAACAGGAACTCCAATAAGATTCATTTCGGCAAGATTAGCACCTTTGCCCCCCAAAAGATTTCTCATGTCGGCCTTTCCCTCGGCCTTACCATTACCAAAGGTATAAACTCTTTTTTTATCCATGAATTGCAATTTTAAGTTTTTTGATTGTGATTTTTTTCATCTCTGTTCGCAAATCTATATATATTTCCTATATAGAGAAACTTTTTTAAGAAAAAACTTTCCATCAAAATGCAATTTAGACATTACAACACACGGCTTTTTCATTTAGGCTTTGAATTAGGAGTACAATACCCCTACCCATGCCAGTGCGGTTTGAGCGGAAATTCCGTTGTTGATAATCAATAATTTACAAATATATCAAATCTAAATTTTTCTCATTTTTGAGCTAGAAAATGCAACACGTTAGTGAAGCTTACCGATAGCTCCCTTATGATCTGCGCCGTACCCTTTTGCTTATCTGATATTTTTTTCCTTCTGTTCTTCCAAACGGCAATCAGTGCTAACGCCATCCTTTGAATTGTATCCAGATTTCTAGCCGCCCGTTCAGCCTTACGCTTTATGCTGTCCTGCCGGAGGTTGCGGTCAAGATCCCAGTGCATGCTTTCAATAGCCCAATGCTGTCTGGTTATCTGACTAAGCCGCTCTGCGCTGCTATCCAGGCTTGAAATGTACAGTCGCTGTTCAGATGTACTTCTGCCATCAGACTTTTTTTCCGTAGATGTGAGTATTTCTATAACTGTCAAATTGCCATTCCATTTTTCCCTGTCGGCAATCAGTTCTCCTCCACGGTATATACGGCATACCCTTGACTCAATCCTGCCGTGTTCCAAGTATGGACCTTCCCTGTAGACATCAGTTGGAATGGCGGTCTTGATGGAGTCTTCAAGCCCATAGCGCAAAGATCTTTGATTCGCCTTGAGTTCGATTACGAAATCTCCTCCTTTATCTCTAATCTTGTCTATTATTACCTTTTGGAATGACATGGCATCTGCTGTGACTACACATCCTGACACCTCTAACTTGTCCAATAGCCGGGGTACGGATTTGATTTCGTTACTTTTCTCTTTGCAAACATCAGTAGCCAAAGTAAAGCCCGAACGCAGTGAATATGCAGAGACGATATCAGGGTTACGTCCATTCTCGTACAGGGTACCTCGCATAGCCTTGCCATCAATACAAATGATCTCAGTTGCCGAAGCGGATATTTCCTTGCGGAAAACCTCTGCAAAAGCAGACATTCGATCAGCCATCTTTTCATCGTCTATACTTTGAAAAACACGGCAAAGCGTAGCTTCTGAGGGTAACCCATACGGAAATAGTCCTTTCGTCTGCAGGCGTTTCAAGTGACGTTTGCCAAATTGAAGTATTTCAGCTCTGGTAATACACTTACTGAGCCTCCCCAATATTACAAGCATGAGCATATCTTCAAGTTTGTGTTTGAAATTTCCCCTACTTGTTCGGCGGTATTCAGGGACTGAGGATACAAATTTTCTCAAATGAGTAATGATGCTGCCACGAAGACAGTCAAGATGTTTCTTCTTTAGTAGTATTATGCGTAAATGGTTTTATATCAATGAGATAAATCGTATTTTTGCTATCGCAAAAACAAAGGCGGAAGACAAATAAACATCGAATTCCGCCTATAAAAAAATTAAAAATGAACGATGCGGAAGAAACGCCTAAGGCGGTGCTTCCGCATCGTTGCGCACGAATATAACGATTTTTACTACAACTACAAGCGATGAACAATATTTCTTAAATGAAAAAGCCGTGTGTTTATTTTGCTGATTTTGTGTCATTTTGTTTTGTTTGTTAGAAAGTGTTTGTATATTTGTTGAAATTTTAAATGATATTGTGGATGCCAAACAACAAATTAGTTAAAATGATCATATTTTGATGCAATAAACTAAACACTTTGTATTATGAGATTAAACTATCATTTATTAATAGTGATGAGTGTTATGCTTGTCATTGTTTCATGCCAACCTGAACGCGATAACTCGCGGCAGTTTTCATTTGTTAGAAATGAGGTCCAGAATAAAGTTGCACAGCAACTATTCTCTCTAATGGAGTGTCAAGAAGGTAGCTATCAACGATTGCAAGAGAAGTTAGGAGTGTATAATCCTTTGTTTGAGTATGTTGATATGGGTGCTTCTTCTGATTTTGGTCCTTATTATATTATCCCATATCAGGATGATAATGATTCTATTAGTGGTTGTATCATTTATCCGGTTGATGAAGTGCTGGACGATATGGAAAAACGCTCTTTTGATGGATTATTGGGAAATCCTATTGATTTTGATTCTGAGTATTTACAACATGAATACCAATAACTAGGCGCTTTCTTTACTCTTCTTGTTTTTTGAAATGGAAACAGGAAGGGTTAAATCCATCTATGGCAATGACTTCTTTTGCTCAAGAACTTTTGAATCAGAATCAGCGTTTGTCGGAAAAAGATATTGAATTAGAACAATGGGGATTGAAAACAAGAGCTCTTACTTATAATTTAGATGATGTTTATGTGCATATTTATTACTATGCAGGACGGTATAGTGGACCTCAACATGGAATTGCTTATGGATTAAGTGTCCCAACGTTAATGTCTATTGTAAGAGATAATTTTTATGAAAAATTTCCGACTATATCATCATTTGCAATAGAGCATATTGGATATTGTGAGTTGGAGGTTGTGTTTTCGTTACGTGATAATGCTATATTAAAAGAAGGAATGGGAGATTATCTTATTGATGAGGCTGTTGATGGTGCTCTTTTTGATTGTTTTCAGATGTATTATACAGGTGCAACCATGCAATATACTTATCGCATACCGACATTTGATGCAAGCAGCGATAAACCTCCATATTCTACGGGTGGTACATATATTCCTCCGCAGAAACCTACATGGAATAATAATCCCGATATCCCTAATTTAAGTGAGGACTGCTCAAAAGGGGTAGCTGGTAAATATGAATCTGTAAATATTATAGGATATTTTGGTGAAGCTAAAAAAGATAGTATTTATAATAAGTCAGATTATCAATCGTTTTTAAATAAGGTTCATAATGCTTCTGTTGAATATTCATGTAGTTATCAACAATACCTTGATACAGAAGGGAAAAATATAGAACATGTTATTACGAGTCCAGTACGAGGTGAAAAATATAAAGTTCAAAACACCGTAACACCATCTACTGTTGCTACAATACATAATCATATCAATGGAACGCCTCCCTCTTTTCGTGATGTGCTTTTTACAGCAAAAATGGCAAAGGATTCTACTTTGTCTAAATATAAAGTGACTTTTATATATAATTCAAGTAATGCAGAATATTATGCATTATATATTAAAAATAGAAGTCAGGCTACTAATTTTAGCGAAGCATTTAGTGAAGAGTTAGATGAAGCTACTAATAATTATAAGAAAGGTGGTAAGCTTGATCGATTTTTGATAAGAAAAGGATTATCTCGTGATTATCTGTCCTCATTAATAGCCATTTTAGATATATTTGATTCAGGTATATCTTTAATAGCAATAGACAAAGATCATAAAGCAACCTCTTATAATGCGGAAAAAGAATATAAATCAAATGGTAAAGAAAGAAAATATTTAAAGATAACATTTTGCAAAGATAAAACATATTGATTATGAAAACGTATATTACATTTTTAACTTTTATACTTTGTGGAAGTATAAGTTGTTTTTCGCAGACTAGGTCTATGTCTGATAATAGTGTACGCGATACTGTAGCTTTTATGCGTAGCTTTGAAACCTCAAAGGCTGCTTATGTTGGAAAGAAAATATCAAAAGTCTTTGATCAATTTCAGCAATATAAAGTTCCGGTCCGGTTTCTTGAAGCTGGAGGTACTAGCCCGTGGATTGATCCTGAAGGGAGAGTTTATATTGATAGGATAGTCATTAGTTATATAGCTTCATCTGACATGGGGGAAAGAAATAAAACTTCAGGAACCGATTTGTTGTATCTTGAAGTAGAAAAACCATATATGAGTAGTGATGAATTTGATTTGCTGTATTTTAGGGATCCATATATGTCGGATGAGGCAAGAGCTGAGTTAATGAAATCCCAAAATTTATTTGTTATTAAGGATGTGACTTTTTATCATACCCGTGATCCGCAATAACTGGTTTGGATTAGCAGTTATTGCAGTAAAAACATTCTTTTTTAATCTTTTTGCTCATTTTCTTTCTGAATCAGGTACCCGATTATCGTTGATTCCGTATTATTTGTGACTTTACATTTAAATTAGCAGATAATATATGATGAAACGATTGAATGATGAGCTCCGGAAAAGACAGGGGATACGGTGTTGGAAATGCCTTGTCTGTTTTCTGGTTATGTTTGCCTTTGTCTCGGGATTGGTAGCACAGGAGAAAGAGAAAAAAGTCACGATGAAATGCGTGAATGAGAAGTTGACAGATGCTTTGAAGAAAATCGAGAAGCGGTCTGACTATAAGATTGTATTTAGCTACAATGAGCTTAAGTCAGTTCGCGTCAATACATCTATTCAGGAATTGAGTGCTCCCGAAGCAGTAGAGAAGTTGATTGCCGGCACGGCTTTTTCATTTAGGCTTTGAATTAGGAGTACAATACCCCTACCCATGCCAGTGCGGTTTGAGCGGAAATTCTGTTGTTGATAATCAATAATTTACAAATATATCAAATCTAAATTTTTCTCATTTTTGAGCTAGAAAATGCAACACGTTAGTGAAGCTTACCGATAGCTCCCTTATGATCTGCGCCGTACCCTTTTGCTTATCTGATATTTTTTTCCTTCTGTTCTTCCAAACGGCAATCAGTGCTAACGCCATCCTTTGAATTGTATCCAGATTTCTAGCCGCCCGTTCAGCCTTACGCTTTATGCTGTCCTGCCGGAGGTTGCGGTCAAGATCCCAGTGCATGCTTTCAATAGCCCAATGCTGTCTGGTTATCTGACTAAGCCGCTCTGCGCTGCTATCCAGGCTTGAAATGTACAGTCGCTGTTCAGATGTACTTCTGCCATCAGACTTTTTTTCCGTAGATGTGAGTATTTCTATAACTGTCAAATTGCCATTCCATTTTTCCCTGTCGGCAATCAGTTCTCCTCCACGGTATATACGGCATACCCTTGACTCAATCCTGCCGTGTTCCAAGTATGGACCTTCCCTGTAGACATCAGTTGGAATGGCGGTCTTGATGGAGTCTTCAAGCCCATAGCGCAAAGATCTTTGATTCGCCTTGAGTTCGATTACGAAATCTCCTCCTTTATCTCTAATCTTGTCTATTATTACCTTTTGGAATGACATGGCATCTGCTGTGACTACACATCCTGACACCTCTAACTTGTCCAATAGCCGGGGTACGGATTTGATTTCGTTACTTTTCTCTTTGCAAACATCAGTAGCCAAAGTAAAGCCCGAACGCAGTGAATATGCAGAGACGATATCAGGGTTACGTCCATTCTCGTACAGGGTACCTCGCATAGCCTTGCCATCAATACAAATGATCTCAGTTGCCGAAGCGGATATTTCCTTGCGGAAAACCTCTGCAAAAGCAGACATTCGATCAGCCATCTTTTCATCGTCTATACTTTGAAAAACACGGCAAAGCGTAGCTTCTGAGGGTAACCCATACGGAAATAGTCCTTTCGTCTGCAGGCGTTTCAAGTGACGTTTGCCAAATTGAAGTATTTCAGCTCTGGTAATACACTTACTGAGCCTCCCCAATATTACAAGCATGAGCATATCTTCAAGTTTGTGTTTGAA
>Ga0183096_1000440_pt1 | contig 57559 bp, 50 predicted proteins | sample Biomet5_FD_127791 | JGI IMG/M metagenome (GOLD analysis project Ga0183096, IMG submission 127791) | Microbial communities from bioreactor (seeded with sewage sludge) at LBNL, California, USA - Biofuel metagenome 5 (version 2) (version 3) | ecosystem: Engineered > Bioreactor > Anaerobic >... | reverse complement strand
CCGAAGTACATTCTGAATACGCAGATGACTACGAATATCAGTATGATCGGCAGGACTACATTATAGTATCCTTTCATCCAGTTTCCGACACGTATCTTTCCGGCGCCCATATTGGCTTCCTTCTGGAACGTTGCAAATCCCATCACGAACACTACGAATGCCAGCTCTGATACAGCAGAGAATGTTAGTCCGAATGCAGTCGCTATCATATCAAAGAAACTGAATATATCCATTCCTATGATTTTGAATGACGAAAGCACTCCAGTTCCCTGATTCAATGTGACTAGTATGCTCATACCGTACGTAATCAACACTATGATTAAATTGGCCTTTTGACGCGGTATTTTGAATCTTTCTCCCAAATTTGCAACTGCGCCTTCAAGAACAGCCACCATCGAAGTTATGCAGGCAAGGAATACAGCGAACAGGAAAAAGCAACCGAATATCCTTCCTGCTACAGGGCCCATGCTGTTGAACAACTGAGGCAATGAAATAAAGATCAGTCCCGGGCCCGATGTCGGAGCGATTCCATAAGAGAACAGTGCCGGCATTATTACGAGACCGGCAAGAAATGCTACTGTTGTATCCATCGCTACTGCGATCAACGAATCAGTACAGAGATTCGAATCTTTCGAAACATATGAACCATATACGAATGCTATCGCCATGCCTATGCCGACCGAGAAGAACACCTGCACTACCGCAGCCTGGAAAATATCCATGAAATCAACTGCCGAAAAATCAGGTAATATGTACCATTTAATACCTTTGCCTGCGCCCGGAAGATTGCAGGAATAGATTGCCAGACCTATCAGCAACACTATCAGAGTAGGCAGTGCTACCGTACAGAGCTTTTCGATGCGTGCCTTTACACTTGTACCCACCATAAGATAACCGAGGACAGCTGTTGCTCCTGAACAAAGCACGCATTGCCAGCTTCCGCTGAAATCTGTGAATGTCTGAGTTATTTCGCTGTTGCTGAGGCCCATCAGACTACCATCCAGTATTTTAATGAAATATCCTACATTCCAGCCAAGGATCGTCCAGAAATAAAACGCTATGATAACTACTGCCAGGAAACCTATCCATCCTGTTGCACGCCAGAACTTTTTATGAGTCGGAGCGAGGGCATACATACCCGCGATACCTGAAAGCTGACTTGAACGACCCAACTGCTGTTCCATAATGAAAAGAGGAATTCCCACACCAATTGCACAGCATATATATACAATCAGAAAGGCACCGCCGCCCATGGAACCGGTAAGATACGGGAATCTCCACATATTGCTGATTCCAATACAGAAACCGGCCAATGTCATGATATATCCGAATCTCGAAGCAAACCCCCTGCTTTCTTCTGCCATTTATCTCACTTCCTTTCAAACAAATTTAGATTTACAAATAATTGCATAACACCATCAATCTCTAACCCCAATATTCCGTTCGTATCCTACTGAAAAGTCCCCCGTAACTTTGGGGCGCCTTAACGGCGCCCCATCCGTCGGAATATACTTAAAGAGTGAAAACCTCAGACAGTCTGATTAATTAAAGCGGCAGCTTTGTCCCAATACCGTTTTCGATTGCTCTGTCAAAGATAATCTTTGCGCACATCATATCTTCTGACGCCATACCCACATTATTAACTATGACCAACTCATCCTTGCTCTCTCTGCCCGGTACCAGCCCCGCAGCCATAGCTCCGGTTTCACCTGTTATTGTCGGGAATCCCCAAGGATATGTTCCGTATGTCTGTAGCAGTTCATGCTCAGGAACGCTGTCCTGATAATATTTATCTGCTCTCTTGTAGATAGAATCGGCATATACAGTATGACAGTCAAGGCATATCAGAGTCTGACCTTTGCTTACCCACTCGTCCTTTACAGGCGGATCAGGCACATGTGCAATAGGTGTAGCTGATGTCAGGATCTCTGCGCTCTTAACTATTTCTTCGTAGCTGTGGCATTTAACTATCCTGGCATCTACTAAAGGCTGATCTACTTCGATAAGATAGTCCATAGCCTCCTCAACGACATCATAGATATATATTGTTTCCAGTTTCTTAAGGATATGCTTGATCATTCTTACATTATTTCTTCCCTGAATGCCGCATCCTATCATGCCCCATGTTGTTGCATCGAGATTGCCGCCATATTTGATGCCTACAATAGCTGTAGCAGGCGTTCTCAGTTCGGTTATCCACGATGCATCCATAATTGCCAGAGGCCAGCCTGTCAGTACGTCATTGTAAATTATCTGGCAGTTTGTCGACGAAACGTTGAACATCTTTTTATTTGTCGGGAAATTCGAGCCCCATTTGATGCCGCATGCATATTGTTCAGGCATATATGCAGGCATAGCGTGCATCAGAGAATCCGGCATCGGATGGATACCTATTTTAGCAGGCATTTCGCATATTCTCTTGGAGTAATCTACCATTCCCTGTTCTGTAGCCGCTATAATTTCCGGTTCAGTTGTACCGGTATTTTTACAGTCAGCATAACTAAGATAAAGAAATTCTTTTCCTATATCCAGTACTTTGGTATAATCTTCTCTTTTTACTTTATCAGCAGCAAGCCATTCGTCTTTCATTTCAAACATGTTAAAACCTCCTTAAGCTAACTATTTGATTTAATGTTGGTTCATTTTAATTCGTACAAATTATTAAAGCAAAAAAGCGAAGTTGCTTGACAGTCAACTTTTTCGGGTGTAACATGATTTAAAGGAAAAAATATTAAGAATATTCTGATATTTTAGTTTATATTCTTTGTTTTTGCCCCAAAATCAAAAAATATTACATTTATATGCAACATGTGATATCTTTTTAACATTGCAGGGTTTTATGGTGATTATTATTTCCAATACTAGAACAGTATGAGGCAGATATGGATAATATACAGCAACAGATAGGGACCCGGTTAAAATATTTCCGGAAGCTGCGTGGCATGACGCTCGGCGAACTTGCTGAGCTTGTAAATAAAAGTAAATCCGCTATTTCAAAATACGAAAGGGGAAAGATAACGCTGGATATCGTGACAATAATTGAGATTGCAGAAGCATTGTGTATCAATCCGTCAGTACTGCTGGATTACCATCCTAAAACCGTTATCAGTAATGCAATATATTCCAATTCCGAGTTTTACAGAGATGGAATACTGTATGTATACTATTATGACGGGCGGAGGACGTCCGTCACATGTTCAGTGATTTCATTTGAGTGCGAAGATCCTTCCCTTCCTGAAATCAACGCACACTTTTTTGCAGGTGTTTCTGATTATGCTTTCCCCAGCAAATGTCATCATTACTATAAAGGAACCATGCAATACTTCGACATGATCACACATATGAATTTTACCAATGAAATAAATCCTGTAGAAAAGATCCAGCTGACTATCATTAATCCGCTGAGTCATTCTTCCGCTGCCACAGGTATGCTGATGGGATTTTCTGAACGGCCTTTTGGCAACATAGCATTGAAAGCAATCATCTCTCCTTCTATAATCCAGAATACAAATACCATAATGAACGACATCCTTTTTTCCAAAGAAGAGCTCAATACTGTTAAAAAATATAACATGCTGCTTGTCAGCTCACTCGGTGCCGATACCTAAAACCATTACTCTCCATCGTCAAAAATATCGCTGCACTTGCATAATAAAGCAGTCGATGGTTTTTTGGTTATCTTATATATATCTCCGCTTCTGAATAAAGAGCCGCCGGGCCCGCGATGGTCACTTTGTCTCCCTGCAGTCCGCAGTACAGTGTGCCTCCCCTCTTCGAAAGCTGCCTTGCCTTCATATGATCTCTGCCGAGTTTTTCAGCCCAGTAAGGCATCATCCGGGCATGCAGCCTCCCGGTAACAGGATCTTCCGCTACTCCGCATTTTGGATAGAATCCTCTGGAAACGAAATCGAAATCATCGTATCCCGGCGCGGAAATGATCAGGCCTATCCCGTCTAATTCGCTTATTCCGGCAATGTCCGGTTCGAAATTTCTTACTGCATCGGCGTTTTCAAGAACTGCTATTATTTCGTCGTTCTGCAGTATCTCGACAGGTTCAGCGCCAATGGCTTCAATAACTTTATCAGTTGCAGCTTTATCGGTAACCGGCTCCGGCTTGAGATTCGGGAAAATCATTTCGATCAGATCTCCTTTTCTCATTGCCGACAGTTCTCCGCTCAGTGTGTCGAACCATACCATGTCCGATTCTTTCTCATAGTACCGGAACAGGATGAACGATGTTCCCAGTGTCGCATGACCGCAGAGGTCGATCTCTCCGCCCGGTGTGAACCATCTCAGATGGTATCTGTCTTTGCCTGTTTTTACAGTAAAGGCAGTTTCCGACAAATTGTTCTCTATAGCTATCTTCTGCATCATCTCATCCGGCAGCCACTCGTCCATGACGCATACCGCTGCCGGATTTCCTTCCATAGGTTTTTCCGCGAAAGCATCTGCTATATACATTTTCATCGCACGTACCTCCTTTATTTCTGATATTATCATACCTTTACATCAGTCTCAGTACAATACGCGAATTATGCTTAAAATGATTTCTGTCTGCCTATCGCCCAACAGCCTTCAATATTTCCTTCAGATATCCGTACATCCTCACCGCACTGCTTATTTCCAGCGACTCGGACGGCGAATGCATATTATGTATATTCGGACCGATCGATATTGCTTCGAGCCCCGGATATTTTTCCGCAAGACAGCCGCACTCGATGCCGGCGTGAAGCACGACCTCTTCCGGATCACAGCTGAACATCCTGCGGTAAACGCCGGCGGCAATTTCGCGCAGCTTTGAGTCCTCTGCGAATTCCCAGCCCGGATATCCCGAGAATTTTTCAGTGGAGCACCCCAGCATGGCAGCAATGATTTCGATCCTCCGGCAGATCTCATCGAGCGACGATTTATATGCAGCTCTGATCTCATTTACCAATTCAATACTTTCAGGACAGCTACGTACCGTCCCGATGTTATTCGAGCTGTTCACGATACCGCGGAATCGTCCATTCATTTCTATTATTCCGCTCGGTATCAGATACAGTGCGCGAACGACTTTTTCAGCAGTCCCTCGCGTGTATGCCTCCGCATCTTCAGGCACATCATCGACCTTGGCGGCAGATATATACAGCCCCGGACACGAGATCCCATATTCCCGCTTCACGGCCTTCTCAAAATTCTTAACTGCATTTTCAAGCTCGCCATCACCTGCGCGGCAGACGCCGCCGTCGGGCACAGCGATCATCATTTCGGCGCTCCTCGGTATTGCGGATCTGTTCGTGCCGCCGCTGATCGACATGAGACGTGCCCCGAAGTCCGACGAAAGCCCGTCCAGCAGTCTGCCCAGCAGCATTACCGCACTGGCGATCCCCCTGTCGATATCCTCTCCGGAATGTCCGCCCGGCAGACCGCCGACCGTCACTTTACAAACAGCCTGACCGCCGCCGATCTTTTCACGTTCTCCGGGAATCACGAATCTCATGGCAGTTCCGCCACAGCTTCCGCAGACGATCTGGTGATCAGCACCGTGATCGAGATTGATAAGCATCCTGCCGCTGACAGCGTCTTTCGCCAGACCGTCTGCTCCGCCGAAATCCTCCTCCTCGCGAGTCGTGAAAACCGCCTCGAGTGCCGGATGCTGCAGTTCACTGTCGGCCAGCAGAGCCATTATATACGCCGCGCCGATCCCGTTGTCAGCACCCAGCGTGGTCTCGCCGCCCGTAGACAAAGTATCCCCTTCAATTATCAGAGGCAGCGGATCACGGCCGTAAACGTGAGAAGAGGACGCGCTTTTCTCATATACCATATCCATATGCGCCTGCAGCACCACAGACGGTGCAGCCTCACGCCCCGCAGAAGCCCCTTTGCGTGCAATAACATTGCCGAAAGGATCCTGCACAGTATCCAGACCGAGGCCCTGGCAGTAATTTTTCAGATGATCGCTTATCCCGGCTTCATCCGTTGTCTTTCTCGGCACGCTGCTGATTTCTCTGAAGCAGCGGAAAAAATCATATTCGTCAAATATATCCATGGTCTGATCCTTCCTGTTTTATTTTCCCCCTGTCTTTAAGAGATACTCGAATATTTCCCGAAATTTAGCCTTCTGGTCTTCAGCGGAATATCCAAACGAACCAGCGATATAATCCTGCAAAAGACTCTGCAATGACCTCGAAAGTATCACCATTATCGGCCTCTGCGAACTCTCGTCTATTTCGCCCGCCGCCGCAGCCGCACCGATCATGACCTCATCGCGCCTGTAAATGTCACCCTCCAGCATCACTGCTCTGACATGCTCATCATATCCGTCGAGAAATCCCGGAAACAGCTCCGAATATTCACACATGATTTTCCTCAGCTCCTGCCGGTACGGTCCGTAGAACAGATTGTAGAAAACCGCCGGCCGTGCAAAAGCATGCTCCAGGAACACATCATACAATGTCATGTACCGCCTCAGCGGATCTTTTTCTCCTCTCAGCGCCCGGTCAAGATCCTCCGCGTAAACTGAAATATATTTCACCGACGCATACATCATCAGGTGATCCTGATCATCAAAATAATTATAAAGGGTCGCAACATTGTATCCCGCCTTTTCGGCGATCTGTCTCATCGTGCACTTATCTTCCCCTTCATTTTCCATGACCTCTGACGCGGCTTCGATAATAAAAGCCATCGTTCTTTTCTGTTTTATACTTAACTCTTTTTTCATTTTTCTCTCCGTACCTATTGACAAATCTCCCAACGCAAAGCATAATGTAAACACGTTTATTTTTTAAACACGTTTATTTTATCACAAGCGGCACTGATTGTAAAGGCGGTAATGAAGTTGAAAAACAAAAGTGAATTCCTGGTGGTCGCAGGCGCTGTATGCTGGAGCCTGAACGCCCCGTTCGTAAAAAGCATAGACATGGATACGATGCTCGTGTGCGCGATGCGTTCACTGATCGCAGGCATCTGTCTGTCGCCGTTCATCTTCAAATTCAAACTTCATTTCAGCAGGAGCCTGGCCGGTTACATTATCTGCTACACCGGAAATACCATATGCCTCATACTCGCGCTGAAGCTCGTGCCGTCAGCCATCGCCGTGGGGATGCAGTACACTGCGATGATCTGGCTTTTCATGATAGCAGTAATACAGCAGAAATCTTCGCTCAATGTGCGCAGTATTCTGCCTGTCACGGTAGTAGTAATGGGCGTGATCCTGTTCATGTTTTCAGGATTCGCAGGCGCCTGCAGTGCGTCGGGAATGCTCATGGCAGCATCAGAAAGCGTCTTCTTCGCAGGCATTTCATACTTCTCAAAAGACGCCGCGGGGAGCAATCCGCTCGGACTGACTTCCGCAGCCAACATCATCACGGCGGCGTTCATGTTCACGTTCCTGCATGTGGACATTACTGCAGCCGCGGGCATAGGTGTTCACAACTGGATGCTTCTGCTGTTTCTGGGGATCATTCAGCTCGGCGGCGGATACAGTCTATACAACGCCGGTCTGAAACATGTCGCGCCGCAAAAAGCATCCATGCTCGCTCTCTGGGAAATGATCCTGGGACCGATATGGTGCGTGATTTTCCTGCATGAAATACCAACGATAATGGTGACCGCCGGCTTCGCCATGATACTCTGCGGAATGCTTCTGGACGGAGTGTTTTCCTGCCCGGCGGAAGAAAAACTGCGCCGCGCAGCATAAAATCACTTCATTACATCCGCGATCGTTCTGAACATGTCATCTATGTCAAGAGGCTTAGCAATGTGGGCGTTCATACCCACTTCCATGCACCGTCTTATATCGTCGGTGAAAGCGTCCGCCGTCATCGCGATTATCGGCACTGTCTTCGCATCGTTCCTGTCCAGAGACCTTATTGCCTCTGTAGTTTCGTACCCGTTCATAACAGGCATCCTTATATCCATAAGAATGACATCATAAAATCCCGCATTCGAATTCATGAATTTTTCCAGGCCCTGCTGTCCGTCTTCGGCCAGTTCTATGATCATGTCCTTCTCTTCAAGAAGCGTTGTCGCGATTTCCTGATTGAGCGGATGGTCTTCGCAGAGCAGAACGTGTTTCCCTGATAATACTGTATTATCATACTCCGCACTGCCTCCCGGCTGCCGCTGATCGTGCCCGAGCATGCTGCGGTCTATAGTGTCGAATTCAATAGTGACCGTAAAGGTTGTTCCTTCTCCGAGCCTGCTGCTGACTGATATATCGCCGCCCATAAGGTCTACCAGTCTTTTGGTGATGGCCATGCCCAGTCCCGATCCTCTGCTTTCAGAAGAATCATCGCGGTGCTCCTGGGAAAACGCCTCAAAAATACGCTCCTGGAACTCCTCGCTCATGCCGATACCGTCATCCGAGATCACATGACTTATCCGCACTCTGTCGCCGGACAGGCGCCGGCTTTTTATTATATATTTTATATTTCCGCCTTCCGGCGTGTATTTTACGGCATTCGAAAGCAGATTGAACAGTATCTGATTGATGCGCAGCTTGTCGGCAAGCGGGATCTGATCCTCTATGATGCCCGCGGCATCCACCACAAGATGCTGTCCTTTTTCATTGCAGAGAGGCCGGATCACCGAATCAATGTATTCACGGTATTCTTCGATCGTATACGGCTCAGTATGGAGTTCCATTTCATTGCTTTCGGCCTTTGACATATCCAGAATATCATTTACCAGTCCAAGCAGAAATCTTGAAGAAGAATCCACCTTGGCCAGACAGTTTTCTATTTCCGCTATATCCTTCATTTTCATCGCGATCTGCGTCATCCCTATTATCCCGTTGAGAGGGGTCCGGATATCGTGGCTCATGCGAGACAGAAAATCCGACTTGGCCTTATTGGCGCGATTCGCCTGTATTGCGACCTGCCTGAGGATCTGCCGGTTGCGCAGATCCTTTTCCTTTTCTTCCTGAATGCTTTCAACAGCAAATATTACTGTTTCGGCATCTCCCGATCCGCCGCGGTTGACAACAATAAAATTCACCCGGCACCATCCGTAGTCTCTGCTCATCAATTCACAGGAAATGCTTTCGCGTTCCCGCAGTCTGACCGGCAATGTACGGAAATCAGCAAAAGAATTGAATTTGTCGACATAATCCGCATCCACGAAATTGACTCCCACATCTGCGAGCATATCTGACGCATTATTGAAGGTCAGAGCATAGTCGTGGAATGTTTCGGGAGCATCGAGTTCCATAAAATTATTTGCTTCAAGATCTATATAATAGTCGCAGAAATATATTTTGCTCAGCGATGAGATTATCCCCGCTCTCTCGGTCAGAGAATCCGCATTTTTACGCGCAGCATAACTCGTTCGCACAAACATATTGATAACATTTGCCAGCAGATCCGCCGAAGCCTTTATTTCTTCACGCGTACGGATATTAACTTTCTTCAGCTGCAGTAAATATTCTTCTTCATCGATACCCAGTTCCCTGGCGGTCTTGCGGAATTCCATCTCATCGGGCTTTTCCGGCAGGACCTGCCCTCCGACGATATTCCCCAGCAATGTCCCGTCTTCAAGAGTGATCGGCGCCGCGAAGTCCACCAGACCGGCGTGGCACAGATATATTCCGGAACCTCTTTTATCACATTCGATGCATCTTCTCAGGCCTTCGGGTGTTTTCCTCGTCAGATCATAACAGAAAGCAGTGAAATTATAACAATCGCTTATATATTCACCGTCATTCCCGACTGCAACGGTAGCCAGACCCGTGCTCTTCGCCCAGTCTTCCATCATCTTTCCAAATCTTTTCATGTCACAGAAATCAGTAATATTAATTTGCCCCATGGAATTGCGGTTATCAGCTGCAGCCTTCCCAAAATCAAAATCAGTTTTCATACCCGGCCTCTTCTGTCAGATTGTTTATATTCGTTGGTAATATTATACCACATTCGCAAAATAATATAAAAATATCGCAGATCCTGATCTGCGATACTTCTGTATTTATCTGCTGTGTTCCTCCGCACTTCTACATGAGATTCCCGCCGCACCTCTTGATTTTCTGCGTGGTTGTTTTTTCCAGCGCGAACTCAAGTATTTCAATCATTTTGATATGCTTATAGCTCGGGACCACTTCATTCACATCGCGTATTACGCTCTGTACCGCGGCCTGGATATCCTCCGCAGTCGGGATACGACCGAGTTTTTCTTTCAGGAAATCAAGATTCGGTAATATTTTTGCCTTTACGCATACTCCGTTCCTGTCGTATGATCCGACGACAAGCGCCTCGCCGATCTCCGGATGCTGCGACAAACGTGTTTCAAGTTCCTCGGGATATATATTTTTGCCGTTCGATGTCACAATGACATTTTTAATGCGTCCCTTGATATAGAGCGCGCCTTCGGAATCCATACATCCGAGATCGCCGGTGTGGAACCAGCCTCCGCGGAATACCGCTTCATTAGCCGCCTCATCCTTAAAGTAACCGAGCATGATGTTATCGCCTCGCGCTATGATCTCGCCTATGCCTTCAGCATTCGGCGCATCCACTTTCAGTTCCACATCGCGCATCGCGATACCAGTCGATGCAGCATTCCAGTAAAAATCGCTGTTCCCCGCCAGGAGAGGCGAACATTCGGTAAGTCCGTATCCCTGAAGCGTACGGATGCCGAGGGCGGCAAAATCTTTTACCAGCATTGGATCGAGTTCGGCGGCGCCGACAATGAAAAGCCGGAGCTGTCCGCCCAGTGTCCTGCGGACTTTCGCGCGTATGACCCTGCGAACAATATACGGCGTCCTGCCGAGCGCGTCGGCCAGTGTTTCATTTTCAAAATATGTTCTGTATTTCTCAGGGCATTCCTTAGCTATTGTATTTTTTATGCGTTTATCCAAAACTTTCAGAAGCGCAGGAACAACAACCAGCACTGTCGGATGGTATTCCGCCATGTTCTTAGGCAGTTTTTTAAGGCTCTGACAATATGTGATCCTGCCGCCCCGCGAAAGGAAAAGCATGCAGTTAAGTGTGCATTCATACGTATGATGCAGCGGCAGAATAGACAGTGTGATATCCTTTGGTTTTATTTTTACCGAGCTCACCGTGGAATAGATATTCGAACATATATTATACTGCGACAGGCATACGCCCTTGGAATTGCCCGTAGTACCCGATGTGAATATTAGTATCTGCATTCTGTCGCGCGGAATATCAATATTGTCTACTTCAGCGTGATCATCATACCCGCGCTGAACCGACATATCCATTATCTCTCCGAAAGAAATCGAAAGCATTTCATCAGACAAGATCGGGATCAGTTTATCGATATATTTATCGGCGCAGCAGACCGCGTCGCATTCAGCAGCTTCGATAAAATCTTTCAGGTCGTCTGCACAAAGTTCCTTGTCAAGAGGAACAGCGCATCCTACTGTTGAAGCACACATGTACGCCAGGACCCATTCGAAACAATTACCGCCGACAACTGCGATCCTCTTGTGGCGCAATCCCATATCGAGAAATATCCCGCATAATGTGTAATATCTGTTTTCCAGTTCCCGGTATGAAATGTGCAGGTAAGAATCATCCGGCCTTTTTATCTTAAACGCCGCACGGTCTTTGAAGTGTCCGGCGCTGTAATTTATGATCTCGCGATAATTGCTGAAATGTTTTTCTTTATAAAATTTTTTCGACATAATATACTCCTGTTGACAGCAGACTGTATGTTGGTTAGAATTATATCAACACATTGTTGGATTTTCAACAAACAGTATCCGGTAAAACGATGTGTTCCCGACACAATCATGTGATGTGTTGGAAAGACAGCAAAAACATGATATTTTTTAATGATTAAGTGAGGTATGAGATGGCCGACAACCGAAGAGTTAAATTGACCAAGCAAATGATCAAGGACGCATATCTGGAACTTCTTGAACAGTACCCGTCCGAAAAGATATCCGTGACTGATATCTGCAAAGCCGCAGATGTCAATCGTTCCACATTCTACATGTATTATGATGATACAGTCTCTCTGAGACAGAAAATCGAAAACGAAGTTCTCGAACAGCTGCCGGGCGCATCCGAGGAAGCCGACCCTCTGGTTTCACAGCATCAGCTTCTCGATACTCTCGAACGCTTCTTTAACTATATCCGTGAAAATCAAAGACTGTTCCGTATCCTGCTTCTGCAGTCCGACAGCAAATCTTTCAACAATCTGCTGATCGACACAGTCCTGAAAAAATTCCATGCCAGCGAAGCCGCCAAGAATCCTACCCTCAGAAGATATGGTTATGTTTATGCCGTCAACGGCGTCATCGGCATGCTGAGCGCATGGCTCGAAGAGGATTTTCCGATCAGTTCCCGGCAATTCGCAGAAATCGCCTATAACATGTCCGCACTGTCCACACATATTGATGAAATCGACATGACTGCGCACTGACATCATTACTGCATCTTTTCAGCAAGTGACAGTTTTATATATTGAACTATGTTCCGGCGTGTAATACGATATCCGGAGGAGATGAGAATATGAATAAGATAGTAAAAATCACATCTGTACTGACACTTGCTTTTTTTACCGCAGCAGGCATGCTGGCCGCGCCGGCTGTCCATGCGGGCAGTGTTATCAATGCGCCTGACGCGCATTCAGCTGCAGCGGCAGCAAGTACTTCTACAGCAAAAACTCCGACCAGAGCGGAGCAGAAAGCTTTTATCAGATCGAGCGCCAATTTTTCGATCAGACTTTTCCGCAAAACAGCGGCGGGCGAAAGCGGCAGTGTTATGGTCGCGCCGATGTCCGTACTCACTGCGATGACAATGACCGGCAACGGTGCCGGCAGCGGATCCGCAACGCTCACGCAGATGCAGAAAGTCCTGGCCGGCGGAATGAAAATTCAGAAGCTCGACCGCTGCCTGCAGTGGTGGACAGGCAGGCTCACTTCATCAGGAAGCGCAAAGATCAGGACCGCAAATTCGATATGGTACCGCGACTCCGGCGACCTTACGGTCAACGATGCATTCCTGCAGACCAACAAGAAATATCTCAATGCCGGTGCATATAAATCGTCCTTTACCAATTCCGAAACCGTGCCGGCGATGAACAAATGGGTATCTGATTCTACCGACGGCATGATCCCTTCGATAATCGAGACGATCGGCGACAGCGACATGCTTTATCTGCTGGATGCTGTTTCATTCGACGCGGCCTGGAAAGACAAATATAACGCGGAACAGGTCTCAGCGGAAAAATTCACAGCCGGGGACGGCACGAAACAGACTGTCGACATGATGTCCTCCGAAGAAATGTCCTATATCAAAGACGGGCAGTCCACAGGATTCATCAAGCCGTATAAAAAAGGCTACAGCTTCGTCGCCATCCTGCCGAACAAAGGCGTGACCGTGAAACAGTATGTGTCCGGAATGACGGGAACAAAATTCCGTAAAATGATCCGCAGTGAAAAAGAATCGTTCACTGAAGCCGGTATTCCGAAGTTCACCTGCGAATATACAAAAACGCTGAACGACACTCTGAAATCCCTGGGGATAACAGATGCTTTCAGCGAGAATGCTGATTTTTCAAAGATGGGCACGCTCAAAAACGGCGGTCTCTGCATCGGCAATGTTCTTCATAAAACTTACATTACTGTGAACGAAAACGGGACCAGGGCCGGAGCGGTAACATCCGTCGGAATGAACGCGACATCCGCATACACGCCTCATAAAGTCATCCTCAACAGGCCGTTCGTCTATGCGATCATTGACAACCATACAGATCTGCCGGTGTTCATCGGAACAGTCACAAGCGTGAAATAATATTACTGCAAAATCAAGAGTGCCGGTATACCGCCGACACTCTTTTTATATCATCTGATCCATTTATTCAGTTTCTCCACTAGTATATTCCTGTCGATCGGCTTAGTGATGTAGTCGTTCATCCCGGCCTCGCGGCTGCGCTGAACAGCCTCCGCGAAGGCGTCTGCGGTCATGGCGATGATCGGCACAGTTTTAGCATCCTCTCTTTCCAGAGCGCGGATAGCTTCAGCCGACTCATATCCGTTCATTACCGGCATCTGTATATCCATCAGCACAGCATCGTATTCACCGCTGCCGGACTGCGCGAACATCTCTGCGGCCATGGCGCCGTTCTCCGCCTGATCGACCGTCGCTCCCATGCTTCCGAGAATGCGCACCGCGATCTCGCGATTGATGATATTATCGTCGACCAGCAGGAATTTTGACGTGCGGACAAGCGTTGCCGCACTGACGTTTTCGTCCTGTCCGGACACGTCCCGGTCAGTTCCTTCCACTTCTGCCTGAGGCAGATCAAGTATAACTGTAACAGATGTTCCTTCGCCCTGTTTGCTGCTGATCTCTATTGTGCCGCCCATCATTTCCACGATCCTCTTCACTATTGAAAGTCCGAGCCCGGTCCCGCTTACCGTCTGCTCCGGCGAGTCGGGATTATTTTCCTGGGCAAAAGGATCGAACATCATCTTCTGAAATTCTTCACTCATGCCGATACCGGTATCTTTGATAATGAATTTGCACCGCACCATGCCGCCGCCGAGGCGGCTGCTTTCCGAAATGTATGTGACAGTCCCGCCGGCCGGTGTATATTTAACGGCATTGGAGAGCAGATTCATGGTTATCTGATTCAGACGCACCTTATCTACAATAGCAGCCGTTCCCGCTTCACGTCTGTCAATAATACTCAGCTTCAGCTTATGCTGCTCGCAAAGCGGCTCGAACATGCTGCGCACCTTTTCAATATATTCCTCGAAAGGATACGGTTCAGGATATAATTCGATTTTTCCGCTGTCGATCTTCTGGATATCGAGGATATCGTTTATCAGTGACAGCAGGAATGCATTCGAAGCTTCGATCTTGCCGATATCTTCAAGCAGCTTTTCTTTATCTTCGAGATCTTCCTTCGCAAACTGAGTCATCCCTATGATTGCGCTTATCGGCGTACGGATATCATGACTGATGCGCGACACAAAATCAGTCTTGGCATTGTTGGCTTTTTCAGCTTCTATCCTCGCCTTGTTAAGTTCGCCGATTTTTCTCTGCTCATTTTCGTAAAGCTCTGTGATATCCGATCTCAATACAAGGATATCCCTTTTAGTATTATCAAGCCAGCAGTACTCGAGCCTTGCGCAGGATATCTTTTCACTTGTTGTTTCCGTATACGATGAAATGTATGTGTCGTTGAATGCAAGCTCGCCTGCGATATTTTCTATGGCAGTAATGCCCAGGAAATACTCGAGTTCGTACGGATCGACAAATCCTCTGCTCACGTATCTGCGGCACTTTTCATAATCCAGGATATTGCCGGATTCTTCCGTCTCCACCCATGACTTCCTGCTGACAAATTCAAATGTTTTCGCCGGCAGATGTATCAGTCCGATATAGTCGAAGTTGATATTTATCAGCCTGTCGACGATCTGCTCGTCTCTTTTTCTCTTATCGATGTCGAAAGAATAAGTCACTGCCTCGATATCTCCGTTATATGGATTCTCCATCATATCGAGGAAACCCTCACGCCAGTGTCTCTCTCCATTCGCATATAATACAGGATACTCGATCGACACAGATTCGATCCCGTTCTTGTATTTTTCCAGTAATAATTCCCTGTTGAAAATACCGTAGAATTTCTCTCTTACTTCATCATCATCGATCAGCCTGGAGAAATCTTCAAAATATCCGTCCGCAGACGCGGACTTCTGCAGTTCCAGGACCGACTCAATTTTGCTGCTTCCTTTTTGTCCGTCGCCGCACCAGTTCCTCGACAAATTCAAATGGAAAGATCCGTAAGAATTCGGATTGTCCAGCTGAACATATGCCCTGTTGAATTTTTCCTCCTTCTGCTTCAATGCAGTAATATTCTGCCCGCAGCCATACACCGTCAGGATCTCTCCGTTATCATCTCTGATTTTCTTCAGAGTCATCCTTTCATACTGCATTTCCTCCTGAACCGGAAGCTGAAACCTGAAATCTCCCGATGATTCCTCGCTCCCGTTTTCTATATCCTCATATATTCTGCGAAACAGTTCGCGGTCTTCCTCCATAACATACTGCATCAATGACTCCGGTACATTTTCGATCACCTCCGGCACTCCGAGGCTTTCGCAGATCATACGGGTATATCCCTTCTGCAGCATTGCCGCACTGTGTTTTTCAGCATCATATGTCCAGATGATCAGCTTGGCAGTCCGGGTGGCATCGTCATACATCTTCTGGGTTTTGAGAACTTCCTGCTCTATTTTCTTTTCATCATCAAGACTGACAAATGATGCATAATAGTATCTTATTCCCTGCTTTTCATATGCATATCTGAACTGATTATTGATCCAGTGTCTTTTCCCGTCTTCACCGGCAACGCGATACGATACACTGCCGATGGTCTTATGCCCCAGATTGACCTCCAGGAATTCATCTTCGAACAAATGCCTGTCATCATCCACCAGCCATTCCGCCGGATCGTCACTCACAGAATCCCAGTACCTGCGGCTGCCGTGATGAAGCCGGTAAAAACCGTCATTCGTGTATTCGAGCCTGAGCCTGCCGTTATTATTTGAAAAGACCGCAACACCTCCCGGAATGCTGCCGAGAATAGTATCGATCTCGTTTTTGCCTGACTCGATGATCTGCTGTTTTTTATGCGCTTCCGTAACATCATGTACATAAATCGCCGCAGCTCTGCGCCCATACCAGTCCATCTCAATGCAGTCTATTGACAGCCACCTGTCTCCTCTCGCAACATATTCCGCTTCCGAATGATATTCTCCGTTTTCCATGCGCCCGATAGAACACCACTGACACGGCTGACTGCATTCCGAAATAAACTCATAGCATAGTTTCCCGGAATAATCGCTTTTCCCCCAGTACTTCAGAGCAAGGTCGTTGGCATACAGCATTTCATATGTCTGCATGTCGACTACATAAATATTTGCTGTCGTCAGATCAAGAAGCTGCGCCGGCCCTTCCATCTCAGATGAAGTGCGGGTGTACGCGACTGCCATGACAGGACAGCCCTCATACGACCCGATTATACGTCCGCTCGCCTTGATCCAGATACTGCCTTCCGCGGCATGATAGACCCTGTATATAAACTCTTCATCCCTGCCGTTCTCAATAATGTGCGAAACACGTGCACGTACTCTGTCCCGGTCCGCACTCAGGATCATCGCGCCCGCATCGACGCTTGTCGCTTTTTCATATTCCTCAGAACTCATGCCTGACAATCCTGCCAGACCGGGAGAAAAGAAAAGCGTGACCAGCCTGCCGTTCTCAATTTTATATATCGCAAAATCGCCGGGATTGCTCTCTGCGATAATTCCGATAGTACCTTCATCCAAAACCCTATAATTATTCATGATCTGATACCCTTTCGGTACAATAACACTTATATAATATTATATCGCCCGCAAAATCAATAATCAATGAACAGCTCCCTGCGCCCCGAGGATCTCCTTTACACGCGAGGTGTCGACGTTGCTTCCCGATATTATAGACAGCACGCTGCGGCCGCGGAAACGTTTGCTGTTTTCCATTATGGCCGCGATCACCACTGCAGAACTGCCTTCGATTATCATATGATGTCTGTCTATCATCCAGGCCATCGCCTTGCGTACAGTATCTTCGTCCACGAGGATGATCTCGTCGACGCACTTGAATGATTCAGTAATGTTCGGTTCTTCGATGAGTCCGCCGAGTCCCTCCGCAATGGTCGGCCGGAATTCCACGTCATTGTTCAGCTTCCTGTCGCGGAAGGAGTAATACCACGGAGGCGAGCAGTATGTCTGCACTCCGATCACTTTAATATCCCTGTTTATTCCTTTCGCGGCTATGCCCTGACCGATCATCAGTCCGCCTCCGCCCGCCGGCGCCAGTATGGTATCTATATCCGGATGCTCGAGCAGCGCCTCCAGTCCGGCGGTACCCTGGCCCGCTATCGTCGCCGGATCGAGATACGCGTGGACAAATGTGCTGCCATTGCTTTTGCACAGATAGTCGGCATGAGCCTGCGCCTCTTCATAAGTGTCTCCGTAAACGATGGCTTTTGATCCGAACCGCTCGATACCTGCGATCTTGCTTTCCGGTGTACCTTTCGGGACTACGATATCCGCATGCGCCCCGACATATTGCGCCATGTACGAAACGGCCTGCGCATGATTCCCCGCAGAGGCGCAGACGATGCCGGCGTCAAGCTCCTCCTGCGACAGCGAGAGTATTTTATTGGCGGCGCCCCTGAGTTTGAATGACCCCGTTATCTGCAGATTCTCAAGCTTGAACCGGAAATCTCCGCCGTATTCGTTCGACAGCGGAAGAGATTTTTCCAGCGGTGTTTTCCGCACAACATTTTTTATCCTGCTGTGCGCCTCAATAATATCAGTCAGTGCTAACCCATATGCAAATCTGTCTGCCATGTTATGCTCCTTTCGCATACACGCCGAGTGCCGGCTTAAAAACCAATTATTCAAACGGGAATGTATAATCGAGGCCGTACATATCGCGGACCGCGATAAAATCTTTCTGTTCCGACACATTCATCGGCACGCCCTTGTCCTTGTGCCCGAGCCAGAAATCCCATTCCTTTTCACCCGCGGTATAGATGCGGTCACAGCCCGGTGCCTTTTTCGAAGCGCGCAGTCCGCGTATTATGCCGCCTGCGGTCTTTTTAAATGTTTCCAGTCCCATAAACGCCTCCGGATCTATAACGATGAAGAAATGCCCGAGATGATAAGGGCGCTTGCCGCCGTCCTCATCCTTGTTCGTCAGATCCTTCATGAACAGTCCGCCCGTGAGCGCCGCCGAAAGTATCTCCACGACGGCCGCATAGCCGTATCCCTTGTATCCCGCCAGTTCATCGCCAATCCCGCCCAGAGGAGCCAGGGCTGCCGTTCCCGCGCTCAGCGCCTTCAATATCGCTTCACTATCCGTCAGCGCATCGCCGTCTTCCGATATTACCGTGCCGCGCGGCACTTCTTTTCCGCTGCGGGCATAATATTCGATCTTGCCTCTCTGCATGATGGATGTCGCGCAGTCGAGAACAAACGGAAAATCTTCGTCTGTCGGGAACGCAAACGTCAGCGGATTCGTGCCCAGCATATTTTCGACGCCGAATGTCGGCGCAACTGTCGCCCGCGCATTTGTACCGGTAATGCCTATCAGTCCCTGCTTCGACGCCATCATCGCCCAGTATCCCGCGATGCCGTAATGCGACGAATTGTTTACTGCCGCCATGGCGATGCCGTTTTCCTGCGCCTTCGCAATGATACTGTTCATCGCACGATGGCTCGCGACCATGCCCATGCCGTCGTGCGCATCCGCGACCAGTGTCGTGCCTGTCTCTTTTATTACCTCATAATTCGTGACCGGATTTAATATGCCGCTGTTGATACGGTCGATATAGATCGGCTTGAAGCGGTTCACACCATGACTGGCAATGCCTCGCCTGTCGCTTTCGAGGAGCACCTCGGCGCACACCGCCGCATCCTCCTCCGGCACACCTGCCGCCATAAATGCATCTTTCATGAAACTGCCGATCAGATCCCACGATACATAAGTTTTTTCTGCTGTCATTGCTGCCTCCCGTCTGCAGTTATCCTGCCTGTGCCCTGCGGATCCTCGTATCCGCTGCCGATCACACCTTTCAGCGTGTTCTCCGCGTAATACGCAAGGACATCCACATCTGAAATATATTCGCGCTTCAGCGGCTTCGCGCCCCGGAACATCGACATCCCGTCTCCGTTCTGGCGGAGCGTATAAAGAAGTCCCGCCGTCGTGTATTTTTTCGTCAGACTCAGCGCCTCATATTGCTTCGTCTTTTTATTATATACCTTAATCTCCTTCACGCGGTATGCACCTGCCACTTTCACAAACATGCCGCTGCCGTTCACGACAACGGATGACGGCACGGAAGCGTCAATAGTATATTTCAGCCCTGATACCTGCAGGAAACCGCCGCTTTCCGCCGGATATTTCGCCGCGCACATTTCGAGGGCATCCCTGATCTGTTTCCCGGTCGCCGATATCGCGCAGGCCGAGCCTCCGAACGGGAATATATCCAGCATGTTGCCGTAATTGACTGTTCCCGCCTGTAAATCTTTCCTGATCCCGCCCGCGTTGACCAAAGCGATGTCGGTTTTCATGACACTGCGTAACGCATCGGCGCAGAAATCGCCGAGATTTGTTTCAGCCGCGCGGACCGCGCGCTTCCCGGTTGCCGGATCTATGATCGTCAGCAGTTCATCCGCTGTGCATACCGTTTTATTGAGCGTACCGGCGTAAAGATCCGTCTGAGCTTTCACCTCGGCTGCGACGGCTTCGTCACTGCCCGTGTACGTATCTGTCGGTATCAGTGAGGCGGTAATATGGCCGCTGTCCGATATCACGAGTCTCCCCACATTTTTAAAGCCGGTCCCGGTCTGCGAACAGATGACTGCTTTTCCCCGGGAATTCGTATAGGTGTTCACCGCATACGTCTCGTGCGAATGTCCGTCAAGCACCGCGTCTATGCCGTAAGTATGCGATATTACTGCCTCGGATGTCCAGCGCGATGTCGTGCCCGACAGGCCGAGATGCCCGAGAGCGATCACATAATCCGCTCCGTTCTTTCTCGCCGCATCAACGGTTTTCTGCACGCGGCTGTAGAGCATTTTACCTGTGCTGTCCGAACAGAAAGTATAGATGTATTTGCCCCTGCTGTTCTGGAAATAGGAAGGAATCGACTTGGTGATCGATTCCGGAGTGGTAATGCCGACAAAGGCCACTTTCCTGTCGCCGTAAGTTCTCATCGTATATCCGCTATATACGCTTTTATTGTTTTTTGTGTATCGGAAGTTGCAGTCGACCACCTTCGCTTTCAGGATCTTCGTCAGCTTTTTCAAACGCGGAACAGTGTAATCGAACTCATGGTTGCCGAGAGTCACGACGTCATAACCCGCGCTGTTCATGATTTTTATAATGCTTTTTCCTTTGGAAAGCGTGCCGAGCGCACCGCCCTGGATGAAGTCACCGCAGGAGACGAGCGCGACGTTTTCCGTCTTCGTTTTCACCTCTGCCTTCATTGCAGCCGCCTTTGCGTAACCGTCAGCTGCACAGTGCACATCATTATCGTAAAGCACGACGATGTCGCTGCTCTGCAGCCCGTCCGACGGTGAACTCTGAGCGTCAGCCATAACCGGCATGCTCATTATCCCGGACATCGATACGGTCACTGCTGCCGTCAGTAGCACAGCAAATATTTTTTTCATGCAGTTTGTCAGTTCCATGATCACGCCATATGGTCCTTTCTTGTTTTCAGGAATTTATGCATTATTATGACGCAGAACAATATGCCGACTGTCCCGCTTATCGAAAACATTATATTTGAGATCCGGGCGAAAGGAATAAACGACCCCGCCGCCGCCGAAATCATTACTGCCGATATCGTTATCGCCAGATGTTTTTTTCTGCTCCCGCCGTCAAAACGCGATGCGAGAAGAAACAGTCTTCCTGATACCGTCGAGAAAATCGCAAGTACGATGATGCAGGAATAAATGAGAGACAGCACCGGCAGATAGTGCTGTATTACTGCCAGCATCGGCACCTCCGCGCCGGCGATCTTGTCCATGGTCGTAAGGTCGAGATATACAACGATACCCTGGGCGCCGAAGTATACGATGCTCGAAAAAACGCCACAGAGTATAGCTTCTTTATATCCGCTGCAGAGTTTACCCGTCGCCGACACCCACGGGAATCCCGAACCAGCCAGAAGACCCGCACAGGCCACCGCGCTGAATATCGGATTGCTTATCCCGAAAATATTTGCCGGCAGCAGTTCGCCGTCTGCCACATACTTGTTGACATTCACTGACCCGGATGCCGGAGTTTCGCCCGAAGTGAAAAACACATACAGCGCGCAGCAGAAAATAAAGATGATAACAAAAACGCCAATATAGCTCAGGACTCTGATGAGTTTCTTCAGGCCGAGCAGCGCAGCCAGGATGCACAAAGTCCCGATGAGGACGGTCCCCGCAAATTCCGGTATCCCCAGGTACTGTTTCATGGTTGCGCCGGCGCCGCTCATCATTGTCAAAATTACGAGTCCAATGCTGAAATAAACATACGCATCAAAAACCGCGCCCATTTTCCGGCCGCAGAAATACCTGTATATCGTTTTGTCATCCTGAAACTGCTGTTCATAGCCGACGATATACACCGGCGCGAGAACCAGCGCCAACAGCGCTATTGATATCAGCATCCCGATATAGGCGTATTTCGCTCCGTAGGCCGCAAAAAACTGCTGCCCCTCTATCCCCGTGGCAAAGCCTGATCCTATGTTATAACCGGCGAAAGATGCACTGGTCAGCAGCACCGCTCCGCATATCGATTTGTTCTTCATGCATTATCCCCCGGAATGATTTCCTGCCGGACGGAATATCCGTCTTTTTTGAAATCAGAATTCGTGAACTCTATTCTTTCCGGGATCACCCTGATAAGATGCAGCGTCTCCGGCAGGTCCTTCAGTGACCCGACAGGGATCTTCCTGTGCTCGGCCTCCGCAATATATTCACGGGAAAACGGCTCAATGATTTCCGCCGTCCCCGTTATCTGCATCCCCTTGATTTTTCCGAAGCCTTCATATTTATCAAAAATCGCCAGACAGACATTTTTATTTTTTTCAAGCGCGGTGAATTTTTCCCCGCCTTCCGTAAATATCCGGAACGAACCGTCATGATATGTATATTCAAGCGGAGTGCAGCGTACGAATGTTCCGGCGCCCGTGGCCAGCGCACACGTATTGTTCACGCCGATATATTCCTCCGCCGCCTCCATGAGACTGCTGCTGTCCATTGCCGCATTACCGGCATTTCTGACCTTCCAGTGGTTCGCCGCTTTTAGATATTCCTCGTGGGTCATGATCATTGCGCCTCCTGTTTACATGCCATAGTCTGTTTCTTCTGAACTGTATGACATAATAATAGCACATTCCGGCGTTCATTCATAATCAAAAAAGGCCCGCAGGCGACGCAGACAAGTCCCAAATGTGATGTGAATCACTTTCAGTCATCATCAGGAATGGCCTCGAGGGCAGCGGATCCTGTTTTACAATCAGCGGTTTACCATTTATAATATGTGTATTCAAATAAGTATCGTCTGTTTTTTCATAGCTTAGAGCTATGCATAAGAGGGGTGAAGGCCATGACTTTAAGACAGCTCAGATATATAGTCGAAGTGTCGAACTGCACTTCGCTCACACAGGCCGCCAATAATCTGTTCATTGCGCAGCCGAGTCTCAGCAACGCCATCCACGAACTGGAAAACGAACTTGGTTTTAAGATCCTCAACAGGAGCCGCCGGGGGATCACCTTCACGCGCGAAGGGATGGATTTTGTTTTGTACGCCGCGCAGGTACTGAATCAAGCCGACGCGCTGTACGACCGTTTCTCAAAGACACGCAGCGCCAACGCCAAAACTCTGAATGTTACCGGCCACCATTATATCTTCGTTGCCGAAGCTGTCAGCACTTTCGTCAATTCGCTCGACAGCGATACGATCATCAAGATACATTACCGCGAAGGCTCGACTTCTGTACTGATAGATGATATCAGCACGCGCAGAAGCGAGATCGGCATCATCTTCCTGTCCGACATCAACCGCGGCTTCATGACACAGGTGCTGAAGGAAAACAATATGGAATTCCACCATCTTTTTTCATCGCATCCGTGCGCGTATATCAGCAGGAATCATCCTCTGGCCGGCCAAAACAGCGTCACTCTCGACGACCTCGCGCCTTACCCGTATATATGCTACGAGCAGGATGTCGATTCCCCGCGCTTCGCGGAAGAGGTGCTCAGTCCCCCTTCCCCGAAGCAGATCATATATGCGCATAATTCACTGAGCATGATGCATATCATCGATAAAACCCAGGCCTATAACATCGGCAGCGGCAGCAATACCGGCAATGAGGAATATAACAAGATCTGCATGGTGCCGATCCGCAATATTGTCAAGTCAATGCAGATAGGCTGGATCAATCTCAAGAATCAGCCTCTTTCGGAATCAGCCGAAATGTTTATTGAGCATCTGCAGAGGGCGGCCGCAAACGCGACTTTCATCAAAGCCTGACAGCCTGCGCCAAATATTGACAGCCTGCGCGGCAAGCCGTCGTTCTGTTTTATTGCTTCGCCGATATACGCTCTATTATTTCACCGATATCCGCATCAACAGAAAGCGAGCGGCCGGCTATCTCAGTCGGTATATATGCCTGTCCTTTGTTCAGGCAGACGTAACGCGCATTTTCATTTTCTGCCGTCAGTCTCCAGAATGGATACTTGATTATCGAAGGGGTATTGGCGCCAACGCCGAGCTCAAGATACAGCACCGCAGCGTTTCTGTGCGCCTGCAGAAATAACGAGTATCTCTCCGATGCTGCATACCATCCTTCGTCTTCCACAAACGTATTGTCCGCGCGCAGATTTACCGTCATCGGCTCTCCGCATACCGGGCAGTGCGGCACCAGTTCTGTCGGGATACTCAGCGCGGGTTTTATGTTTTCCTGCGGCTCGATATCTCCTGCCGCTGTGATGGTCAGGCCCTGAGCTTCAAGCATCTTCCTCACCGTGTTCTCATTGTCATATGTCTTCCGGTGACACGGCACCGAACACTGGAAAAGTCCATAGTCCCCCTGCGTATAAAACAGTCTCTCTTTGTCAAATCCCACGCGCTGAAACTGATGATCCACATTCGTAGTAATAACGAAACATTCACGTCCGGCTGTTATTTTTTGCAGGCTGCCGTATACCTGTTTCGGAGGATCCTCGTACCTGTTTATCCAGATATTCCTGCTCCACCATCCCCAGTATTCTTCCAGCGAAGGGAATGGATAAAATCCTCCTGCATACATGTCACTTATCCCGTATTTTTCTGCGAAACCGCCGAAATACCGTTCGAACCTCGCTCCGTTGTAATACATTCCGGCAGATGCTGAAAGTCCCGCACCTGCACCGATTATTACTGCATCGGCTTCAGCGAGCATCGCCTTCAGCCCTGAGATCTCAGCTGATAAGCTCCCTGTATATTCTCTCGTCGATATCTTTGAAAACATTGAAAATCACCTTCCTGACGCTCGTGTCTTTCTGCAGGAATTCTCTGACCGTCCCGACCGCAGTCTCCGCCGCCGCCTCGTTCGGATAGCCGAAGATCCCCGTTGATATGCAGCAGAATGCTATACTGGCAATATTATTTGCCGCGGCCAGTTCAAGGCAGGAACGATAACACGACGCCAGCAGCCCACGCTCCCCGTCCAGCGGATTTCTCCCGCTTACTATCGGCCCCACGGTGTGGATGATATGCCCGCACGGCAGATTGTATCCCGAAGTTATTTTCGCCTGTCCCGCCGGTTCTTCATTTCCCTGTGCGCGCATTATCTCCGCGCACTTTTCCCGCAGCTGCACCCCCGCGTATGTATGGATGCAGTTGTCGATGCAGCAATGATTAGGCACGTAGCATCCCGTCATCCCGCTGTTGGCCGCATTGACTATCGCACCGCACCGCAGTGTAGTAATGTCGCCCTTCCAGACGCAGATGCCCTCTTCGTTATACTGCAGTTTCTCCGCATCGGTTATCCCTCGGGTCGCTGTCTCTTCCCGAAGATACTCATCCTGTATCCTCAGGAAATCTTCCGCCGCTTTCCCCGGCATTCTTATATTCAGGAGTGCCCTGAGCAGAATTTTCTGCTCAGGTTCACGTTCCGGTATTATTATGCCGCTGCGCGCGGGATTTTCTTTTATCAGTTCCCCGATGAGGAACTGCCTTCTCTCAGCCTGGTCCATATTATGTTCCTTCTTATTTTTCTACTGTGCTGATCCTCTTTCTGATATGGCCGCCGTTCACGGTTTCGTCGATCATGGCTGCCGCATAGTCGGCATAGCTTATTACTGATTCACCTCTGCTGTTCAGCATCAGTTCTTCTCCGCCCAGTATATACTCTCCGGTCTTCGGTCCGTCTGCTCTGAAATCCGCAGCCGGGCTGATGTATGTCCATTTTACATCGCTGCGCGTACGCAGTTCCTCGAGAGCCTCTGCCATTGCCGCAGCCAGCGGTTTGAAGCTGTCCGGGAAATCCGCTCCGTCCGCAACGCATGCCGTATGTTCTTTATTGACATAAAGGCTGCCGGCGCCGCCGACGATCAGAAGGCGCACATCCGTGCCGGAAACGATATCGCAGAGATGTCTGAGCGAGGTCGAATGCTGCGGCAGCGTCTCCCTGGTCCAAGCGCCGAAAGCGTCTATTACCGCCTCGAAATCCTTTACGTCCTCAGCCGTGAGATCGAACAGATCTTTTTGGATCACGTTCTGAGCCTCTGTTTCGTTTTTACTTCTGACTACTGCTGTAACATCGAGTCCCCTTGCGACCGCTTCTTTTACTATGAGTCTGCCTGCTTTTCCGTTGGCGCTTACTACTGCTATTTTCATGATAATTTCCTCCATGCTTTGTCCTGTTTTATTTGTTGTAACTTTATTTGTTACAACAAATAATAGCAGATTGCCGTTGTAATGTCAATAGTTACAACTAATTTTTTTAACAGGCTTCTTCGTCCGTCTCCATGCACTCTTTCACACCGCCGCTATGTCCCGGTGCCGGATCTCCGTCTCATGCCTGTCCCCGCAAAAAAAGACCACCGCGCGCGATGGTCCATTACTGCTCGAGAATGTATTACTGCTTCGATATACACTTCTGCGTATCTTTAACTATGTCCGCAATTGTTGTCTTTTTCATTTCCTCTTCCATGGCATCCTGTATTTTGTTCAGTCTGCCGTCGAGCACATTGTGGATGTTGCGTCCTACCGGGCAGTTCGGGTTCGGATTTTCGTGGAAATGGAACAGGCCTTCGCCGTCGACGCTGTCCACAGCTCTGTAAACGTCCAGCATCGTTATTTCTTCGAGCGGCCGGGCGATCTCTGCGCCGCCGCTTCCGCGCTTCACGTTCACCAGTCCCGCCGCTTTCAGCTGCTGCAGCAGTCTGCGTATGACGACCGGATTGACATTCACGCTTTCCGCGAGAAAATCGCTCGTGATCTTGTAATCATCTTTGAATGTGTCAATGCACGTGAGTATATGCAAGGCAATTGTAAATCTGCTTGATATCTGCATATGCCGCCTCCTTCTGAACCGTATGATATCACACGCGCCCAGCGTTGTAAAGGTTATTGTTACGACGCATGCAGTCATGCCGCCTCTGCATATCTCGACTGTCTGAAGAACAGGATCGAATTGAGCAGCAGCACGGCACTCGTCAGAAAAAACACATTCCTGATACCGAACATTGCCGCGGCCTGTCCGCCGAGGAATGCCCCGCCGGAGATACCGAAGTACTGCGCCGACATCAAAAAGCCGAATATGCCGCCTGCTATCTCATCCGGCGTTACCCTCTTCACCATGGCATTTACCGCCGGGATCAGTCCTGCCGTGGCGATGCCGAAAAGGAATCTCAGGCCCATCAGCTGCCAGGGAGTTCGGACGAACGCCTGCGGGATGAACAGCAGGCCTCCGATGATCAGACCCCAGAGGAGCACTTTTTGAGAACCGATCCGGTCCGTCGCTTTCCCCAGTACAGGCGCAGCAATGATGCTCGCCAGCCCCGATGCTGAAAAAACCAGTCCGGAAATAAGCGCCACATCTCCGCTGTTTTTTGTCAGCATGGAGACATACACCGTGACGATAGGTTCGATAGTGTTGAGCGCCAGCGTTACGATAAAATACGTGACAAAAAGAATGACCGTGATCTTCGGCGAAGTGACTTTGCTGCACATTACTTTAACAGAGTCTTTATTTCCCGAGCCGGCCTCGAAATCTTCCTTGACGAAAGCCCAGGAAATGAAAAAGGCAATCATGCAGATCGAACCGGTTATGAAAAAAACATACTGGAGATCGAGCAGTTTTTCGATCAGACCCCCTATGGTCGGTCCGATGAGAGCACCTGCCATGGATGCCGTGGAAAGCGTGCCCAGCGCCCATCCGGCATGATCTTTATCGCTCTGCGTCGCTATCAGGGTGGTGCACGCCGTCCCGACTCCGGTGACCGCTCCCTGCAGTGCTCTCAATGTGATAAGTGCAGTAACGCTGCGTGCAAATCCCACGCAGAATGTAAGTACTGCTATTCCGGCGGTGGCCCTCAAAAGCATCGGTTTTCTCCCGATTTTATCGGCTGCATACCCCCACAGAGGTGCAAAAAAGGCCGAAACGATATACGTCACCCCATAAGCGATCCCCGATATCCGCTCGATAGAGGCGATATTTGTAACGCCGAGATGCTTAACAAACAGCGGCAGCACCGGCGCGATCTGACTGTAGCCTACCATGGTCACAAACATCGTGAACCAGCAGACCAGTAAATTTTTTCTCCAAAGTTCCACTTCGCTCTGACTTCTTTCCTGTGTCATCCCTGTCCGAGCAGTCTGTCGAGCATCATGCCGTAATGCGCGGCGGCCGCACCTGCCTGTCTGCTGTTTACATGCTGAAGTCCGATCTGACCGAACACCAGATACTGTGCTGTCATACTGATCTCATCAGCGGATCTGTCCGTTCCCTTAAAATGATCCTGAAGTTCCGTTTCGACATGAGGCAGCATATATCTGCACATCGTGACAGTTATCAGATCGTGTATCATTTCATTGCCCGGCTTGTGGAAAAAATCGTGATATTTTCCTTCTTCCGGATGGATCATCCCGGCCAGCAGACCGGTAAGTCTCTCTTTCATATCTTTGCTTCTGTCCTGCAGAGCCGACAGAAATCCTTCGCAGCATTCCCCGGCATATTCCTCGATCACACTTTGGAACAGCGCCTGTTTTGATTCATAATATCTGTAGCACAATCCCTTGGTGATATCCATTTCTTTGGCTATGTCAGCCATCGAAGTATTTTCATATCCCTTTTCATAGAACAATTTCATGGCAGCATCAAGTATCTGCCTCTTCCTTATTTCCGGATCCGATACACGCTTCATAACACACCTCCCTCATCCGGAGATCATTATACGCTCTTATTGAACGTTGGTCAATAAGAGCCTGCCCAAGACGCGGTGATCTGCCGGAAGCCGCGAAAAAACCGCAGGAACACATCTTCTGAATTCCTGCGGTAATCACTGATCAGCCGATCACCCTCGGCTTTTTCCGTTGCTTCAGCAGTACCTGTCTCTGTTCGGCATGAACGGGACTTCGACCGATACTATCTTATAATATTCCGCGCCATGCCTGCCGATCGACGCGACAGCTTTGTCCAGCAGGCCGTCCCCGATCATTACTGACATCCCGCACGGATATTCGCCTTGTATCGACTGCGGCACCGGAGCTATCCTGTTCTCCACTCCGTCCTCATCGAGGATCCGGTGCAGCTTCATTCCCTGCTCGTTATTATCGACCAGAATGTAATGCCGCATTACTTCAGGCATTAAGCATCTCCACGAAGGCGCCGATGCGCGTACGCAGCTGTTCCGCATCAGTATCGGTGTAATCTGTTTCGAGGCTGAGAACAGGTATGCCCTCGTTTTTGAGCGCACGCGATACCGAATACTTCTCTGTGTCATAAAGACAGCAGAACTTAAGATTGCAGTCTATGACGCCGTCCACCCTGTATTCTTTCACCATCCGCTGAATGTCGTCTATGCGGCCTGTATTAGGTGTGAAGCAGGCGCAGTTGGTTTTCATGTAACGTTCTGAAAGAGCCATGAACTGCTCATCCAGAGTTGTTTTGCTTTCATCGACCAGATTTTCGAAATAACGTGTGCCTGTACACATCTCTTCGCACACGACCGCCGCTCCGCTGGTTTCTATTATATTGTGGAGTTTCCAGTTCGGCACTGCCAGAGGTGTTCCCGTAAGCAGGATACGCTTCGTACCGGCCGGAACAACAGATACGCCATTGCTGATCCTTTCTTCCAGTTCATCCGCCAGGCGGTTGCACATTTCAGCGCAGCGGACAGGATCATCAAAGAACGATATCTGCATCATCAGCAAGGCGTCGCGTCCCGATATCGGCAGGCATTCTGATTTTCTGCATTCAAACACTCTTGCCAGCGCTTTCCTCTTTTCGTTGATTATCCGGATGCTTTCACCGAGTTTTTCGGCCGTGATCTCATTGCCGGTGAATTCTTCGACCTTCCCGGCGAATTCCGCAATTTCTTCTTTCCAGCGGATGATGTCTTTTTTGCGTTTCATCTGCGGCACATCCATAATATGCATCGGGACATCCTCGCCCAGTATTTCATAGGCTTTCTTCTTGCCGTCGCAGGTGGTTTCCCCCACGTACATATCCGCGATCCTGAAGAACGGGCAGGTCCTGCCGAGTCTTGCGCCGACTGAAGCTTTGATCAGCGGGCAGGTGCTTTTCGGCAGAACGGCTTCCCCGGCCGGCACCCAGAACTGTGAACCGCCGCAAAGTCCGGTAACGATACCGTCGGCAGCTATTACCACTTCATCCGGAACGTACACGCAGAAAGTACCGAACACTTTCCGGCCCTTTTTCTGTTCCTCGATCAGCTCATGCGGACGTATGCCGTGAACTTCTGATATTACCATATCCCAGAAATCCATGGCCTTCGGCCTGTTCTCCTGCGAAAGGAATACATCGCCGATCGCATTCGGCAACACCTCGCAGAGAGTATCATGGCTCTCTATATCCATTCCCAGTTCTTTCCACATCTCATGATAATCCGTCATTTTCTCCTCCGTTTCAAACTATTTGCCCTGCAATTTCTTTTACCGCTTCTGCGGCAATATCTATTTCTTCGTTCGTATTGAACCATGAAAAGCTGAATCTGACCGCACCCTGCTCCTTCGTTCCCAGCGCCTCATGCATGCGCGGGGCGCAGTGCGCGCCGGGCCGCACTGCGATGCCGTACGACTCGCTCAATATATCCGCGATTATACCCGACCCGCAGTTTCCTATATTTAGCAGCGTGATCGGCGCGCGGTGCGGAGCGTCATAATCCCCGTAAACTTTCACTCCCGGTATCTCTGACACATTCGCGTAGAATCTCCGCATAAGTTTTTCTTCTTTTTCGCGGATCGTATCCATACCTGTTTCTCTGATGAAATCCACTGCAGCGGACAGCCCCGCTATGCCGTGCGAATTCAGAGTGCCCGCTTCCAGTCTGGCGGGATATTCCTCCGGCTGATATCTTTCATATGAATGCACGCCCGTCCCGCCTGATTTCAACGGTTCGATTTCGATGCCGTTTCCTATGCACAGACCGCCGGTCCCCTGCGGACCCATCAGGCCCTTGTGCCCGGTAAAGCACAAAATATCTATATTCATTTCTTCCATATCGATCGAAAATGCTCCGGCAGTCTGCGCGCTGTCAACGATAAAAAGCAGTCCGTTTTCTCGGGCAAAGCGTCCGACTCTTTTTATATCTATCATGTTCCCCGTAAGATTCGAAGCATGTGTGCAGACTATCGCGCGCGTCCTGTCCGTCAGCAGCCCCGGCAGATCGCTGTAATCGACATTGCCGCTGCGGTCCGCTTTTAAAAAGCTCAGCGAAACTCGCTCACTGCCGCCGCTGCCGCGCTCCAGCGCATACAGCGGACGCAGCACCGAATTATGTTCCAGATCGGTGGTTATCACCTGATCGCCGCTTTTTATTGTGCCGTTTATCGCTGTGTTCAGGGCTTCAGTAATATTCGAGGTGAATACAACGTGTTCAGCTTTTTTACAGCCGAACATATCCGCGATCTTCGTTCTCGCATCGTATACGGTTTCGGCCGCGAGCATCGCTCCGCTGTTTGTCCCCCGTGAAGCGTTGCCCATAGTCGTCATAGCTTTCACTACCGCGTTTATCACCTGTTCCGGCTTGCCGACCGTTGTCGCCGCATTGTCCAGATAAATCATACCAGTTTCTCCCCGTAAAGCGCCGCGCCTGCCGCGCCTGCATATCTCCCGCCGGCGCTGCTCACTACGCTGCAGTGCAGTTTATCGGCCAGCAGCTCGCGCAGATATGCAAATTCGCAAAGCCCGCCGGTGATGCACACGGCCGGAGCTTCACGCGGCAGGAGGCGTTCCGCCTGTGACGTCACCTTTGAAGCGATGGAATTCATTACTGCAAACGCTATGTTCTCCCGCTTCTCTCCGCGTCCTATCAGGCTGGTGACTTCTGATTCCGCAAAAACGGTGCACATCGAACTGATCGAAGTGCCGGAACCGTTTCTGGCCATTTCGCACAGATCCTCCGGACTGACCGACAAGGTATTGGCCATGATCTCCAGGAACCGGCCGGTGCCGGCAGAGCATTTGTCATTCATCAGAAAATCTGCTACAGCGCCGTTTTCGATGCTGATGATTTTCGTATCCTGGCCGCCGATATCGATCACGACTGCCTCCCTGACGCCGTAGATGCAGCACGCCCCGGCTGCATGACACGTGATTTCCGTCACGCATTTATCCGCATACGGCACAGAAATACGGCCGTACCCGGTCGCCACTATTACTGCCTCTCCGGTGTCAATGTCCAGTCCGGTGATTTCTCTGAGGATGTTCTGTGCAGTGTCGGTACTGCTCCAGCCTGTGGGCTGCTGAAATTTGTAAAGGATATTTTTCTGCCTGTCCATGACCGCTGTTTTCGCGCAGGTAGATCCTATGTCTATGCCGATTAAATATTTCTTCATGTTAAAAGCATATCAGAGCCGCGATCAAAAAAGAAATGGTTTTATTTGATAAAACCAATATATTTATTGATATATTAGATAAATGATGCTATATTGGCAATAAGGAAACGGAGGATACCGCTTTGGATATCAGACAGCTGGAAGTATTTATCTGCGTTGCAGATCATAAAGGTTTTTTATCGGCGGCGGAAGATCTCCATCTTTCGCAGTCTACTGTGAGCAATCATATAGCAGCGCTCGAAGAGGAACTGCAGGTGCAGCTGATACAACGGACGACACGTTCTTTCAAGCTCACGCGTTACGGTGAAATGATGTACGATTACGCTGCCGATATTCTTGCCCTGCAAAAAAAAGCTCTGCGGGAATTGTCCCGGAGCACCAACCGTCTGCTGAATATCGGCACTTCGTCGGTGCCGGCGCAGTGCATTGTGCCGCAGCTTCTCAATGAATTCAATCTGAAATATCCCGGGACGCATTATGAAGTCACGGTGGCTGACAGTCTTGACATTATCCAGATGGTGTCGATAGGCCGGCTCGATGTCGGTTTTGTAGGTACAAAAACCGATGCCGAATGCAGTTTTATCCCCGTGGCGACCGATGAGCTCGTCATAGCGGCGCCGAACACTGAAGAGTACCGCGAGCTGAAGGATCAGGATGATCCTTTCAGCACATTGCTGACAAAACCGTTTCTGATGCGCGAAGAACAATCCGCCACAAAAAAAGAGACTCTCCGTTTTTTTCAGGATCACGGCGTATCTCCAAACGATCTTAATGTGATCGCTTATATCAATGATGCCCTCACATTGCGTTTTTCTGTTCTTTACGGTCTGGGCATATCCATTCTGTCCTACCGGACGGTGCAGAACTGGGAGGAATCCGGCCGGCTGCTGACTTTCCCGCTGGGAAAGACTTCTTTTTTCCGCACGCTTTATCTGGCCTATAAAAAATCCAATTACATGCCTCAGCATGTCGAATCATTTATCCGTTATTCATCGAAGTACTGCCGGAGAATGCTTTATGATCCGGAGTGAAATATTGATGTATCACAATGACTTCCGGGCCAGTACATTGATCCAGGTTTGAGTTTCCCGGCCTTTCATCACGTCACGGGTGATTTTGATTTCCCGGACTGCAAACTGCGGATGTCTTTCGATCAGCTGCGCCGCGGTTTCCTGCGAGTAATAAGTATATAATCTTTTGTCAATGATCTGCTCACCGCTGCCCTGCTTAAAGCACGTGAAGAAAACCCCTCCGGGTTTCAGCGCCGCTGCAATACGATCTATTACTGCATCGATATCATCCTCTGCCACATGAAGCAGTGAAGCGCACGCCCATACGCCGTCGAAGCAGACAGAATAATTTATTTCGGAAAACAACATGCACTGCACATCCAGACCGGTCAGCTGCGCCGCCTGCCTGCAAAGCGCGGCAGAACCGTCGACCGCTGTGACATCACAGCCCTGCGACAAAAAGTATCTGCTGTCACGGCCGCTGCCGCATCCCAGATCAAGTATTGCCGCCCCGGCCGGAAGTTCTTTCATGAACCACCGGTACAGGACGGTCATATCCGCGTTCAGAGAATTGTCCGCATAACTCTGCGCGTGGCTGTTGTAATATTCCAGTGTATTTTTTTCATACGTTTTCATTTTGACTGCCGCTCCTGTATTGCCACTCCCCGAAACCCATGTTTTTTGCCGACAAATATTTCATGCAGATTTGCACGTGCCTGACGGTTATTTTACAGACTTAGCAGCCGGATGATCAAAATGGGGGAAATCTTCAATTATTTTATAGGATTTTCCTCCAAAGCAACGAACTGCAACGGTTAGTCACGCACAACTTTGCCAGAAATACCAATTATACAAATCCTCAGCTCATCTATCCCATTGAAATGGGGCCTTTTTCAATATCTTTTTTGAAAAAAGGCCCCGGTATTGAAATTGCGTCTTGAAATCACATCTTTTCGCTGCCTTCCAGCGTTTCCATAACGGCCGCCCTGATGTCTTCAGCATGCGGGACGAGGTAATACTCCAGATTTCCCGGGGCGATCGGGGCATTTTTGCCGGCGCACCTTCTGACAGGAGCCTTCAGATCAGCGAAGCATTCCTCGGCCGCGACTGCGGCTATTTCTCCGCCTATGCCGCCTCTGACCGGCGCTTCGTGCGTGATGACCAGCCGTCCGGTTTTCCTGACAGAGGCCTTCATCGTTTCTTTGTCGAACGGGACCAGCACTCTCGGGTCGACGACTTCGACCGACACGCCTTCCTCAGCCAGTTCTTCGGCTGCCGCCAGTGCGACCGGAACCATGCTCTGCACAGCCACCACAGTCACATCCGTTCCTTCGCGGACCACCCTGCCGGCGCCGTTCAAAGGTATCGGCTCCTCGCTGTTCACTTCGCCTTTCAGTCCGAGCGAGCCTTCGTGATAAAGGAACAGCACAGGATCTTTGTCACGTATCGATGCCCTCATTAGTCCCAGCGCGTCCTCCGGGTAATACGGCGCAGCGATCTTCAGACCCGGCACATTGTTGTACCAGCCCTCGACGCACTGCGAGTGCGACGGACCTGTCCCCGGCTGCCCGTAAGTTCCTATGCCTCCGTTCGCGGCAACAAACACCGCCGAGATCTCCGCCTGTCCGAATGACATCATACGCATCTTCGGCGCGGAATTGATCAGAGCATCGGCGCACACCGCGGTAAAATCAGCGAACATCAGATCGACGATCGGCTTCATCCCCAGCATTGCCGCGCCTACCGCCATCTGGCAGAATCCGGCTTCAGAAATCGGCATATCAAAACATCTGTCCGGGAATTTATCCGGCACGCCGATAAGATTGCTCATGCCGCCGCCGCTGCCGATAATGTCCTCGCCCATTACTATAACATTCTCATCGCTTTCCATCTCAAGCATGACACCCTTCGCCATTGCCCGGTTCAAATACATTTTTGCCATCAGATCTCGCCTCCCGTCTCAGGTTCGCCATAAATCAGTTCCGGAATATAAATCTCTTCCGGAGCGGCGAAAGGAACGTCTTTTGCCATGTCTATATATCCTGCGACCTCTTCCTGTATACGGTCTTTCACCTCCGTGAAATATGTTCCGTCTGCCGCCCTGCTGTCGAGAAGATACTTTTCCATTATCCTGATGCAGTCGCGGTTTTCCTTCGCCAGGCGCAGCTGTTCTTTTTCCTCTTCGGTGTAGTAATGATCTCCCTGCCCGACGAAGTGGGCTGCCCATCTCGTATCCTTCACCTCCACGAACTGCGGTCTGAAGGCTCTCGCTTTTTCCAGCGCGTCCTCCATCGTTTCTCTGATCTTCACGACATCCGAACCCTCGTCAATATCCAGAGTATGTATCTCCGCTCCCCACGGAGCGACACGTTCCGAAATGCTGCCGTTCACGGCCTCGCGTTCTGTCGCAACTTTCATCGCCCAGCCGTTGATCTCGGCGACGAACACGATCGGCAGCTCCATGAGACAGGCAATATTCACGACCTCGTAACAGATGCCCTCGCTCCACGCGCCTTCACCCTGCAGGGATATTACTGCCCCGCCCATTTTTTTGAGCTTGACCGCCAGCGCCGCGCCCGCGCAGTGGCCCGCCGAAGCGCCGAGCGTCCCGCTCTGCGGCAATGTGTGTTCTTTCTCAAGATCAGTAATGTGCAAGTCTCTCGCCGTTCCTTTTGCATATCCGTTCTCGCGCCCGAGGACCTCGCAGGTGAATTTGTACGGATCGTATTTCGTCAGCATCAGCGTCTGCGACCTGTGTGTAGGGATCACCCAGTCATCGGCGCCCATAGCGCAGGCAACACCGACGCCCATCGCCTCCTGCCCGTACGGCGTATGGAATGCGCCGCGGATCAGTCCGTTGTTCACGCATTCATGCATGCCCAGCGTCCAGATCCTCGCCCTTACAAGATGCTCATACATCTTCAGCAGTTCTTCATTTGAATATTTCATAATATCACCCCGTCAGTCTTCTGTGATTTCCGCTACGGCCCCGCCGCACGGCACATCGTCTTCCTCTTCGGCCAGAAGATGGATCGTGCCCGATACCGGCGCCTCGATCTCATTCGTCAGTTTTTCGGTAGAATACTCCATAATAATATCGCCCTTCCGGACTTTATCCCCTTCCTTGACTTTCCATTCGTTAATGGTCCCTTCGACCATCGTCATTCCGACCTGCGGCATTATTACTATCATGTGATTTCCCTCCAATATTTATAACGTCCGTTCCGCGCTGATTTCTCTCCCGTCCCAGCCCATGGAGTATGCCCATTCAATAATGTCGTCCCATTCCTGATCATCCGGTTCCCGTGCAGCCAGCCTTCTCAGCATATCACAATATCCCATTATGCCGCCGACGTCATCGAGCACTTCATGCCCGTCCTTCGCAATACATACGGGACGCCGTTTTTCTGCGACATTCGCAAGCGCCTCGCCCAGAGCCGTTTCATTACTGCCGTCAGAACCTGTCCAGACACCGTCCGCTTCATCATAGCTTCCAGTGCAGGAAATGCGGACCTCCCAGTCTTCCCCGTAGTCGTAATCATATTGCAGCTCGGAAGTCAGCGGCAGCACTGCCGGATCATAGTTATTCATGAATTCGGTCATCTTCCTCTGCGAACTGAATCCTTCTTTCATGACTTTCCCGACTTCTTTGTCTATGGTGATCTCCGACACGCTGTCTAGAAATGCCCGAAGATCTTCATCCGAAGCAGGTGCCCGGCCCGGCGCATTTATGATCTGTGACAAAGTGAGTCGTTCCAGAAGTTCATCGTATGTGCCGTCCATAAAGGCGCAGTTGAGCTGGTGCATCGCAGCGTCCTTCAGCGGAACATCGTAAGGTTTCGGCCGTCTGCCGCCGATTTTTTCAAATTCATGCACAGTGATCATTGGCCATTCTTTCTGCATCCTGCGCACTTTTATCTGACACGGGATATAGTGCTCGCCGATCCCTTTGTATCTGAAAGGTCCGGTGTATTTTTTCCGCAGCCAAGTTTTTATGCTCTGCCCGTCTTTGTAATCATCATCCCAGTATATGTCCGGATAATCCTCCGAAGGAAAACGGAAATACACCCCTGCCAGAGTCATCCAGCGCGCTGCGGAATCCGACGTTACTTTATTGAATAATTCCCTCGGCAATGTGAACTTGTGCAGATGTCTGTTCTGCCAGCCGAACGCGCGCTGTATCGCATAATGCAGTGCATGCAGCGTCATTTCCGATGGTGCCAGGATATCACGTGAAATTGCTGTTTCCATATCATTACGCTTCTTCAGCACTTCGATATCGTCATCATCCGCATACCCCAGATCCAGCTCCAGGTGAAGCTTCAGTACCTTCGGGTATCTGCTGTTTTCCGAAATAATATTATTTGCCGGCATGGTCGGCTCCTTTCGTGTTTTGGGAATATTTTCTGATAACTCCTGATATGTATTATACTGCTTTAAACCCAATATTGTTAAAGATTATCATGTGCAAAAAATAATTAATCGCTCAATTACGCAAAAGCTGTGTTTGTGGATGGCCTTTTGCATAATTTCTTCTTGTTTTTTTGATTATCACCAGTAAAACCAGGAAATAGCCTGCCTGGATTGCCACAGATTATGCAAATGCAGTGCCCGTGTTACCTCTTTTTCATAATCTTGAAAGACCGTAGAGGCATATTACGAAATAATATGCAAACAGGAGATTGGAATATTGTTTTTTGCATAATTTGAAAATGATTCTATTTCAAACAAAACAGCGGTCCTTTGCGGGCCGCCGTGTTTGCTGTGTTGTTGAGAGGATGAGATATTTATATGTTTTTTACAATGCTACTATAGCGCGCCTTGCTTAAAACAATCTTAAATACATCCTGTCAGTCTATACGCTCGAATACCAGATTGCATACCGTACGGTCGCCGCCGCCGAAGCCTGTCGAACCGGCAGTTGACTGTGCAAATGTATGCAGGCGGTACCCTTCCGCATACTGCCTATTGCAGAGATCTTCTATCTCCTCGAAGTTTTTCGAACCCTTACCGACAAACTTTTCTCTGAGAACGACCTGCATAACTCTGTATTTTCCATTACCGCTATTTATCTGGCCTGCCTCATCATTAAAGCTGTTCATTACACCCATTTCAAACTTCCTTTCTGCATCAGCCTGTACCGACTGATCCGCTGTAATATTTTTTTCTGTTTATATTATACTGCGTGACTCAAAAAACATATAGGAGAAAATACCCTTACCGCTTTTCCTCATTCATTACCTGTTTCAGAGTGCGCCCGTCTGCGGCGATCCAGTTGAGAGGGCCGGAAACGCTCGATCCGCATACGAACACTGCAGCTGCCGATGCACTCGGCAGCACGACATCTTTCTGCAGCGTATTTTTCTTTATTATCCCGCCGGCCAGGCATTCCTCTCTCTGCGCTGCCACGCCCTTGTATTTCTTAAAGCTTGCGGCTCCTTCGCCCTCAAACACTTTCGACCCCGCCAGTATCATGAACCCGTCCGGTACCGGTCTGCCATTAGCTCTGATGCCGTTCCTTTCAATGCCGAAGATCAGCTCATCGCTGTTTTCATTACCGGCGGCTTCCTCCGGCTCCGGCGTTTTGACCATCCCCGGATCCTTGACCGTCTCAGAAGCAATGGTTGCCTCGGGTTCCTCGGCCGCCTCAGAGTCCGGAACTGTCTCGGGATCCTTGACCGTCTCAGAAGCAATGGCTATCTCGAGTTCCTCGGCCGCCTCAGAGTCCGGAACTGTCTCGGGTTCCTCAGCCGCCTCAGAAGCGGTGGTTGTCTCAGGCTCCGCAGCCTTCTCAGAAGCGTCACCAGTCTCCGCCTTCGTGATCCCCTGCGGTTCTTCCGCAGATCCTTCACCTTCAATATCTGCAGCAGTTATCGTCGTCAGCATCTTTTTCGTATGGTTTGACGGGCCTTTTCTTATACGCGAAGATAGATTTCTTTTAGCTTGCTCCAGTACATTCCTCACATACCTGCCATTGCCGAAATCATCACACTGCTTTGCTGTTGCAAATAACGAAGCCAGTTTTTCCCTGGCCCCGTCATCCAGAACGAAACCGCTGGAAGTGCATTGCTTATCGGCTATTGCCAGTAATTCTTCAACGGAATAATCTTCAAAATCAATAACGATCGGGAATCTCGATTTCAATCCGGAATTAGCCTCAAAGAAATCTTTCATTTCTTTTTTATATCCCGCCAGAATAACGATAAGGTTATCACGGTGATCCTCCATCATTTTGACCAATACGTTGATGGCATCCTGGCCGTAATCAACACCGGATTCATTTCGGGCAAGTGAATATGCCTCATCAATAAACAAGACTCCGCCCAGAGCGCTGTTGATTACTTGTGTTGTTTTTTCCTCTGTATGCCCGACATATTGCCCTACAAGATCCGGCCTGCTTACTTCCACAGGCTCTTTATACGACGGGAAAATACCAAGGCTGTAAAACATCCTGGAAATTATACGCGCAACTGTCGTCTTGCCGGTCCCCGGATTTCCTGTAAACACCATATGCAGTGTCTGCGTATTATTGTTTTCAAGTCCTTTCTGTTCCCTTTCTTTCTGAAAGGCCAGCCAATCATACATTCCACGTATCTGCTGCTTCACATTTGCTAAGCCTATAACACCATCCAGTTCTGCGAACAGATCGGCATTATCAGCCGGCACATCAGTGCTGCTTTTGGGGCTTTCGTCATCTACTTTCCTGGCAGCGAGCGCAGTCCCGGACTCTGCGGTCTGAGGCTTCAGCATACTGGTATACTGTGCAGCTTTTTCACTGTTCCGGTCCACGCCTATCCCCTTTTCATAGCATTCAGCCACACCTTGTATACCTTCCAAAATATTCAAATCAGCTGCCCGCTTATAATAATCAAAAGCGGCGATTTCGTTTTTATCCGTGCCGATCCCTTCTCTGCAGCATTCGGCCAGTTTTATCATAGCATCGGCCGAGCCCTTATCCGCTGCCTTCTCCAGTTCTCTTATACCGTTAATTTCATCCTTTTCCACACCGCGGCCATACAGCAGGGCGCAGCCGTATTCATACATCCCGTCAAAGTTTCCGCCCTCAGCGGCCTTTATAAAACACTGCGCCGCCTTTTCGTAATTCGCGTCTTCCGTGTTTGCGCAGCACATGCCGCAGAAATACCATGCTACAGCCGTCGACCAGGTACATGAATCATGAAACTGATGTCCGGCTGCGCTTTCAAACCAGTCCGCAGCCGCCTCATAACGCTCCTGCTCTTGCAGGAAATACCCTGTCCAGCATTTACAGATATCCATAGTCGGTTGTTTTTTTACGCTTTCATCCACCCAGTAACGCCATCTTGTTGTATCACTTTCGACACCTACGGCAAAGCGGTAACAGTACGCCGTCATGGCCGGTGCATTCGGGCTGCCCATTTCAGATGATTTTTTGAAATACAGGAAAGCTTTTTTTTCATTTCTTTTATATATGTCGTTAGCCCATTCACTGTTGTCATAAAGCATTCCCAGAGCAAACAATACCTCGGCATCATCCTCATGCCTTCTGAGCACATCACGCATGACCTTATCCGCTGTTCTTATTTTTAGCGGGCCGCCGTTAAAATGATAAGTGAACATATCGAGCAGGGCGTGATAATTGCCGCGGGTGGCAGCAGTATTGAAACATTCCATCGCCATGCTGTCATTTTTATCAACGCCGAAGCCGTCAAAATAAAATTTGCCCAACAGATAATATTCGTCCGCAGACAGCGATGATTTCCGCCCCCGCAAATATGCGAAAGCCATTTTCGCTTTCATGGTATTATTATCAATATTCGAATTGCCCTGCTCTGCGCATTCTTCATAAAACGCCTGCACCCGCTTTGAATTCATAATGCTTTACTCTTCTCCTCCATACTTTCTCAGATATTCCTGACTGCTCCCATAAATATCGGCAGTCCCGTGCTGTCGTCGGTGACTGCATAAACGAACGGCCTGTTCAGACGGACTGTTTTTGTTATCGGCATCGGTCCCATCGGCACCTGCACCGAAGTCGCCGCTCCCGCGGTCGTCCCTTCCGGCGTAACATTGATATACACTTTATGTCTTATACCGCTGATGCGGACCGGCTGCACAGCATCTATCCCCGAAAAGTCAGCTCTGGTACTGAATGCATCTTTGACTCCCATGCTTTTCAGCGCGCCGTTCATATCGGCCGAATATTCGGTTTTGAATTCCGGAAGGTATGCCGCGACACCCGCCTTTTTCCTGTTGTTTATCAGCCTGCGGAACGATGTCCCCGACATGTTTGAAATATATTTGGAAAGAGTGATGCCTTTGCGCGGAAGAAGCGCCACAAAACTGTAACCGTCTTTATATTCTTTTATGAAACCCGTCGTATTCTTATCGCTGATATAGCAATATTCGTCACTGCTCATGAGTTTGATTTTCTGCCGGCTCCCGTTTTCCTGCCTGAAATACGCGCTTTTGACGCTGTTTGAATAATACGGCTCGTCCCATTTCGCATCGAACGAAACTGCATTCAGGATATACAAAACGTCTTCACTACTGATGCTGCTGATGATCGACGGTATTTTTCCGTCCGTCGCCTTGCTGACCCAGTCGTTCATTTTATTCACAGTGCTGCTGTCCGAAAAATCGGCCGCATTCACATCCGCGCCATAGCAGTCTTTTACAGTCTGCTGGAAATTGCCGCTGACTGAAGCGCTGCTGCGGTACCAGACCGAATTCGCATTCTTTAATGATGCACCTCCCGTGGAAGGCAATTTGCTGTACCAGTAATGTACATTTCTGTTCGTCGCAGTAATGCTTTTCCCTCCCGCGATGGTTTTTTCTATCTGCGAAAGCGTCCTGCCCTCCGCACCGTTCGCTGTCATCGCCAGCGCAGTCATGACCGACATAGGCGCAATGACTGTATTCGACCTCTGATGCACGGCGCATTTTTTGAAAAGGTTCACTGAAAAGGCGTCGCTCGACCTGACAAAAGATTTCTGCGCCGATTTTGACGGCACCGACGAAGCCGCCTCTGCAGCCGGCGCGATCAGCATGCCGAACGACATGACTGCAGCCAGCGTAAACAAAGATATTCTCTTAACTGTTCTGTTCATATTCCCTTCCTCTTATTCCCTGATTCTATTTGATTACCAGCGTCGGCCACTTTATCGGCGGGTTGACATATTTTCTGTTCCCGTATTTGAGTTTGCCGGCAGCTCTTTTCTCTTCCATATCGTCTATTACCAGCTGTATGTTCTCATAGCTATAGTCTTTTTTGTGTTCCGGGCGCATGAATGTGCGGACTATAGTGTCCAGCGGCTCGCCGGAAAAATGATAACCGGCGACACCCAGCATATGCTCGGTCTCTTCAAAGTCCGCATGCAGCAGCACACATAAAAGCAGAATAGTGTTTTTATTAACGTGACCGTTGATGCATTTGTTGAAAGTCTGGCGGCGCATGATATTGCCGTAAACCTCACTGTCCTCTTTGAACCCGTGCTTCTTTTTGAGTACCTGCAGGTATGACGCTACGGTTTCATCCGGCGTTCCGTCAGAAGCAAATACCGGTTCCCCGTCCGGCCCGTCGAAGTTCAGCGTCCACTCTCCGAGAGTCCCGCCGAAAAAATCCGCTTCCGCAGTCTTATATTTCGCCGCGGCGAGCGATGACTTCGATGCCTCTTTTTCGATGGCGTCGACCGCTGCCTGGCTTAATTTATTTGTATTGTCACCCATCGTTTTACCCTCTCTATAAAGACAGTTCAGAAAAATACAGTAACATTATAGCACATGTTTAAAGTATTCACTCATTTAACAGTTCAATTACCTGCGCTATCCCGGATCTCGCCTCCGGTCCCGCACTCTCAAGATGCTCCAGAAGTTTTTCCCGAAAAACTTCTCTGCTTATCAGCGACCCGTCTTCAATGCCGGAGCGCAGAACATCCACCTCCTCTTCGGCAATTTTCAGCCTCCGAGCCTGGGCCGAATATTCTCCCGCGGTCTTTTTGACGAGCTCGCCCCTCCTCACGCATTCCCGGAAAGCTTCAAGCTCTCTCAGCTGGTCCTCAACCGATGCTTTATATATGTCAAAGTTATCCGCCATCTTTTCGTTTATGATGTGTCCGATCATAGCATCTTCGGCGAACATCGCATACTCTTCCATGACCTCAGTCAGCTCAGCGATATCGCCGTCAGTTATCATCTCCCCGTTCCTGAGCCTGTTGAAAAGCTCTCTGTGTGCTCCCAGAGCTTCCTCTTCAATATCTTCCTTTATAATTCTTACTGCTGTCTCTTTCATTTTTTCCTCCTACTGCATTTCGCTGATACTTCTGTCCGCACACCATTCGTCTTCCAGATTTTCTGCTTCTTCCTGAGTTATCATTCTCAGATCAGGTGCGTCCGGTCTGCCGCTTTCTATTTCAAAAAATTTATTTGTCTCTTTCTCAAATGCATATCCGCCTTCGCTGCTCAACTGATATATAGTCCTGCCGTCACCGGACAGGTAATACCGGACAAATATTTCCTTATACAGATTCTGCATTATCCAGTAGTCCTCCCTCCACGCTTCCTGGTCCATGACGTCGTCAAAGGCATTCACGAGTGCCCCGTAATATCTGTCCGCAGAGATTTTCTCTTCTTCTCCGAGGAATGCCTCTCCTTCCTCCTGATACCTGATTTCCAGCGCTCTCAGGTCTGCCGTGACTTCCGCCATCAGAATCATTTTCTGATCCACAGCGGATTTTGATGCATAGTCATAATAAATATCGAGTTTCTGTTCCCCGGCCACGTCAAGCGGAAACGCCATGAGACAAGAAGCCGTCTGACTGTCAAACGCCGACTCTACCTCCGCGATATCACCCGCGCCTGCAGCCCCGGCAGCGTGAATGATACCTGCCGTCACGGCATACACCGGCGCACCCCACGAAAGCATTACTGCCATGACATTAGCGGCGCGTTCCAGACTGTCTGCTCCTTCTGCCCGGGCTATGCATATTGCCCTGCTGATGAAAAGGCCTGTCCACGCCGGCTCATAGAGCCTCATGTCCTTTGCAAGTTTACTGATACTCTTCATTGTTATTCCTCCTTTATCTTTTTATGAACCTGGCAGCTGCCGGAAGTCCGCTCGCTCTGAGCCTGCTCTTCTCTCTGCTGAAAAACGATGCTGAAATATTGAACCGGATTCCCTTCGCGCAGTTTGCAAAAGCTCCATGTCCGACAGAAATGTTGTTGCATATTGTGACAGATTTGAGGCGATGATAACCGTGGAATGCTTTCGGTGCTATTTTCAGCACGTCCATTGAAAACCCTTTGTATGTTACTGTACGCGGGATCACCGCTTTCGCTGAACCGCAGCTAAGACCTTTTTTCACGCGCACCACACTTCCTTTGACTACTTCGTACTCCAGCGAACCTCTCGAAAAAACGGTGCCTGCTTCCGGCCATACGACTACCTCTGCCGGCTCGGATACGACATTTGCCGCGCTGTTGCTCACACAGGCGAAGTAGTAATATCTTCCGGCTTCTTCCGTATTGACATTGAACTCTGCTCCGTCCGCGGCCTTTTCCACGCTCTCGTCCTCTATGTCTGTATCTTCAGGGTCTGTCGTTCTGTACCAGCTTACGGACAGCCGGCTGCTTACACTGCCGATGCTCAGCGTGACGGTTTTGTGCTGTGTTGTCGTCATTGTCGACGGCTGCTCCTCAAATGTGAATGTTTCGAAGGTCATTTTTGCCAGACGTGAAATGACGGTATCGTTGTTGCCGTTTCTGATGACGCAGTAATAGTAGTACGTTCCCGGTTCCATTTCGGTATCGAGCTTTCCCGTACTGAAACTTCCGCGGTCATAGGTGACGACTTCTTTGTCTCTGGAAGGAGCCGCTTTTCCCGTAGTATTCATGTACCACTGATAGCTTATTCCTTCCCCGCCACCTCTGATATGTACGACAGGATATATAAAACTGTCTGCGTCGAATGCAAATATCCTGTCCTCCGGCTGAACACTTATAACCGGAGCGCCGTTATACGCATCACCGGCGCTTTCGTCAGTAATATCTTCGTCCTCTCCGCTGTTGTTTTCGTCCTCGTCAATGAGGTCTTCTTCGTCGTCTCCGTCTTCCCCTGCGGATATTTCCGTCACGTCCTCGTCCTCGTCGTTATCGTCGGATGTGTCTGTAACGTCTTCGTCTTCGCCAATGAGGTCTTCGCCGTCTTCACTTCCGTCAACGGAAAAAGCTGTCGGCCCCTCGGTGCCTGTGACATAGCCGCTTCCCAGTGTACGCGCCGCAGCCTCCGCCGGTGCCCACTGTGACAGTGCCGGTGAAAATGCGATCATGACCGCCGCCGCGATTATTACTGCTAATATTTTTCTGAGTTTCATATTGTTTTCCTCCTTTTGATTTGCCTGCTCTATGTCTTGATATTATATTAGCAGTGATAAACGGCCTTCCGTAAACGGAGCGTTGACAGATAAGGAACGGGAGACAGAAATACTAAAACGGAAAATGCTATGACAATCGTATCATAGAAAAGTTATTTTAAAGTCAACAACAAAATAGATGCCACCTGTAAAACACAGGAGAACATCCATTTGTTAAATCTATTACTTTATTTCAACATATGACCGGGATGGATCAACAGAATATAAAAGGCATAAAAAAACACATGCAATATGTCACAAGGAGTGCAGGCATAGTCTTGAAATCGCTGTTTAAGCGATACAAGAAAATGTCCGCACCCCTTCTATCAGAAAACCAGTTGTTGACCTTTAATGGTTTACACAAAATGCATCCCGCCGAAAAAATATAATTTGTTAATGTGACAGCCTTATACAGTTAGAGCGTTCCAAGTAGTTTGCAGGCCGACAAAGCCATAACCTTTGCCGCGGTCTTCATTTCTTCTATGACTGCGTATTCGTCAGATTTGTGTGCAAGCGTGAGCCTGCCCGGTCCGTATACAATGCACTGGTCAAGATGGCCATTTTTGATGATGAATTTCTGATCCTCCTCACCCGGGCTGATCGAAAACTCCATATCCCGCCCGAGGAACATCTTTCCTGACGCGAGAAAGGCCTTAACGACATCGGTGTTATTCGGCACCAGCGTCGGATCAGTCGCCATGTGCATGTTGATTTTGTAGTCTGATCCCGGCATCTCCGATTTGACGGCTTCGCACACCTTAACGAACTGCTCTTCCGCCCATTTCACAGACAGTTCCGGGTTCAGTCTCCAGTCGAAGCCCATCGTGCAAGTCTGCGGAATCGTATTAAGTTTCTCGCCGGCGCGCAGCATCGTCACCGTCAGCGTCGATTTACGGCAGGCAGGCGGCTGTACCGGCAGCGGCGTGATGTCTTTCAGCAGCGGCTGGATATCACTATCAATGCGGTCCATGAGCCGATTCGCGAATTCAATTGGACTCACGCCTTCAGACGGCATACTTCCATGCGCCTGTTTTCCCGTTATCTCGATTTCGAACCACATCGTGCCGCGGTGCCCCAGGCAGACTTTGTCAACATCGAGACACTCTGTAATAACAGCATAGTCTGTGCTCTCCTTAGTGAAATATCCCTGCTCCACCATGTAGCCTACACCGGCAAAGCCGCCGGTCTCCTCATCCGCAGTCGCTGAAGTCAATAGTGTCCCTTTAAGTTCAATGCACGCCTCCTTGAGTATACGTGCAGCGAAGATCTCTGATACAATGCCTGACTTCTGATCGGCCGAGCCGCGTGCATATATCTTCCCGTCCTCGATATCACAAGCATATGGATCGTGCGTCCAGCCTGTCCCTTCCGGAACGACATCGTAATGCCCGGTTATATGCAGCAGCGGACGATGCATCTGCCCTTCCTTCGTGCCGATAACATTGATGCGCGGGTGGCCTTCGCTCTGCGGCGCAAGCTCCTCGAGCCGTTCATCCGGCACTTTGAGATACGTGATCTCCATGCCGGCTTTCTTCATCTCTTCGCCCGCACACTGGGTTACCTTATCGTAATTATACCCGGGCGGGTTCTGCGTCGGTATACTGAAAAACCTGACGGCAAAATCCGTCAGTTCATCGCTCAGTTTTTCCATTGCGGCATCGATCCTGTTTTTGAGTTCCAATTCATCCATATTGTTTCCCTCCGCTCGGACTGCTCCGGCCCTGCGGCCGGACGCTGTTTTGATATGTTTTGCTTTTTTTTGAGCCTATTTCGTGAGGACGCCGAAATAGGCTCAAAAGGCTATGTATCACTTGTTTCTATTATTTTCGTACATATTCAACATTACCATCTATAATGGTCATGTCAACTTTTAGATTACCGATATCCATCGGATCTATCTTTAATATATTGTCTGATAAGACGATCATATCTGCCAGTTTCCCGCATTCCAATGAACCCTTGATATTTTCTTCATATGCTCCATATGCACCATTAATTGTAGCACATCTGATAGCTTCCAGTACACTGACAGCCTGTGTCCTATCGCATTGGATGCCTTTAGTTCTGTCATATCTGTTAACAGCACCGTCGATCAATGCAAGCCCTACAGGGCCGGATGGCGCATCACTCTGGAATGAGCATTTAACTCCGGCATCAAGCATACTCCTGATTGCGCATATGTACTTGCTTCTTTCCGGCCCGAAAAATCTTTCATAATTCGATCCCTGAAAAGCTACCATGCCCACATTTACACTCGGGCAAATATTCATCTTTGCCATCTTGTCTATCAATTCCTGGTCGCTTAGTGTACAATGCTCTACCCGGTGTCTCAAATCAGGCCGCGGATTAGTTTTAAACGCTTCTTCATAACCATGTATCATGAATTCAACTGCTCCATCGCCTATTGCGTGAGCCGACGCCTGACACTCCGCGTCATTTATAAGTTTGATGTATTCTGCGACTTCCTCGCGTTCCCATCCTTTTTCTCTTGGTAACGACGGATCATGCGTGTAAGGTTCTCTGGTATAACACGATGGGCCGCCGCTGCCGCCGTCGATCATAAATTTGCAGGTCCCGATTTTGAAATATTCATCACCAAGTCCGCTCATCAATCCCAGCTTCATCCAGCATTCATTATCTTCTTTGCTGAAAGGCTTGCCGAAAATGCTGTGCAGCATCATATACGAACGTACTTTAAAAGTTCTGTCTCTACATAATTTCTGCATGATATGATAAGAAGGCTTATCGAGCTCACCCGCATCATGGATCGAAGTGATTCCATTTTCGATTAAATTTTTGTACGATTTCATGGCAGCTTTTGCCTGTGCCTGTTCAGGATAATCCACCTGGCCCCATAGCCAGAAATGCGTATGTCCTCTGACCATTCCAGTGAGTTTGCCATCAATGACTTCTACTTCGTCTTGCGGATATTTACTCGCATCATCCGGGCCATATACACCAAGATATTCCAGTGCTTTACTATTATACATACAGATATGCCCGCCGCCATGCATACAATGCACCGGATTATCAGGTGCGATCTCATCCAGTTCCTCTATTGTCGGATGCCTTTTTTCCGGGAAAAACGATGGTTCATAACCCATCATTGATACCCATTCGCCCGGTTTTTTTAATGCGACAGCCTGCCTCAGCATGTCCAGCATTTCTTTTAGTGATTTACAATTGCTGTAAAAAGTATCTATCATTGCCGCATCTAATTCCGGCCCCAACAGGCCATTCAGAATCGGGTGATAATGCGAATCAATCAACCCCGGCATCAAAGTGCGGCCATTAAGATCAGTAAACTCGGCACCTTTGCCGGCAAGCTTTTCAACTTCAGCATTGGTACCGGTATAGACAATTCTATTATTTTCAGTTAATATTGCTTCCGTTATACTATTATTTTCGTCAACAGTAATAACGCTTCCATTTATAAATGCCTGCTTCATTTGTCTTACTACCTCGATTATTGTCTAATATTGATTGGGGCAACAAGAAGTTGCCCCAATCATCAAGATTATTTTTCTGCATAAAATAACTCTAAAGTCTCGTGATCAGGTTTCTTGCCAATCAGTGAGAATACCACGAACGTTACGATCGCGATCACAATACAAGGGATTATTGCCGTTGTACCGCCTATACTGAATGGATGCAGCGGATTGATCAAACTGTTATATATTGTAATAAATCCGAATGATGCAACACTGCATATCGATGAAACAATTGCACCTGTAGCATTGGCCTTTTTCCAGTACAGTCCAAATAATATTGGGCAGAAGAAGGCACACTCAAGACCTCCCATAGCAAACAGATTGACCCATACGATCAAGTCCGGCTTTAATATCGCCAGAATGATAACAACAAAGCCTAATACAAGCGTTGCCGCCATTGATTTCTTAGGAATTGACTTAATAAATTCAGGTGAAGCTTTTTCCTCATCCTTTACCATGTAATTCATATAGAGATCTTTTACTATCGCCGCTGATGCTAAAATAAGCAGTGAAGAAACTGTTGACATTATTGCCGCTAAAGGTGCTGCAATGAATATGCCTGCAACGACAGGATTCATGTATTTAAGAACGATCGCAGGAACTACATAATCTGTACTCGGTAATTTAGATATATCGATTATTGCTGGTGCAAACACACCGGAAACATGCATGATGAGCATTAAGAAACCAACAACGATAGTACCATAGATTATTGCACTATGAAGCGATTTAGTATTCTTGAAGCCCATGCCGCGTACGGCAGTCTGAGGAAGTCCCAGTACGCCTATTCCAACGAGAACCCAGAATGACAATACATATGGCATTGCCGTTGTTCCGCCGCTGGTAATATCAGCATAATATGGTGCAGCAACAGCGAGCTTCGCTGACAGCGGACCAAATCCTCCTGCAACTCCTACTACTGTAGCGAGAAGAATAATACCGCCTAATATCATTATCAATCCCTGAACTGTATCAGTGATTACCACAGCGCTGAATCCGCCAACTGTTGTATATATTATTACGATCACGCTGAATATCAATAATCCCCAGATGTAAGGCATCCCCGTTATTTCCTGGAAGAGGATGGCTCCGCCCATGAACTGTGACACCATCTGCGCAACGAAGAATAACACAAGACAAATAGATGAAATGATTACGACCGCCGGTGACTTATATCTTGCTCTCAGATAATCAGTAACTGTAACAGCATTGATTTTTCTGGAAATAACAGCAAACTTTTTACCCAGTATTCCAAGAATAATGAATGCAGTAGGTACCTGTATCATTGAAAGGTATACCCATACAAGTCCTTTGCTTGCGGCGATGCCAGGGCCGCCAATGAAGCTGCTGGCACTAGTGAATGTAGCGATCAATGTCATAGCAAGAACTAATCCGCCCATTGAACGTCCACCTATAAAGTAATTGTTTACAAAACCTTTTTCCGCATCTCGTTTAGCCTGTCTTTTGCTGACAACAAGACCAATAACAAGATTGCTTGCAAGGTATACAGCAAGAACTATTACAATGATAATGCCTTTTGAAGTCATTACTGCCCACTCCTTTCGTTAGCACTTTGTCCAGCTTCTTCTCCAAGATCGAAATCTCTGAAAAAGCATTTTACGACGATAACGGTTAATACGCAGAAAAGAACATATCCAACTACACTACTTAAGAAAAACCACATCGGGAGTCCAAAAATATATGTATATGTTGCCGGTGTCCCGGTTCCTGCTATTCCGTATCCTGTTGCAAACCACCAAATGAAGAACAGGATATAGAGGCCAACCGAAATAAGCGCTTCTTTTTTCATCTGCTTATTTTTATCAGCATCTGTAATAATAGGATTTCTATTCATAATGCCCCTCCTTAATAAGAATTTTGAAAATAAATAATAAGATTAGTAAGTACTTTGTTCACAGGCGTAGCAACACCAACATCTATGCCTTCTCTGACTATTGCACCATTGATCATATTGATTTCCGTCTGTTTGTGATGATTTATGTCTTGCAGCATCGATGATGAATTAGCTGCTGTTGCTTTGCAGATTTCCAGTGTATGATTCACCGGGTCATTGGAGCTTAACTTTATTCCCTTGGCATCTGCAACCATTTTTGCTTCTGTAACAGCATCTTCCAGCAACTCACGTATTTCAGGATGATCCAGCAGTTCTCCGTTGTGTAAATGCGTAATTCCCGTTAAAGCATTTATACCTACATTGACCAATAGCTTATCCCAGATCAATCCCATAACATTTTCCGAAATGACTGTTTCCATACCGGCTTTTTCAAACAGATCAGAAATTTCCCTGATACGGATCGATTGTCTTCCGTCCAGTTCACCGATATTTGTTACACCTACTCCTGCATGACGCATTTTACCCGGACCTAACATCGTTGCACCATGTGCGGTAGTTCCGGCTATTGTATTATTGCCGGTTACTTCACTGATGCTTTCAATATTGCCTAATCCATTTTGTAAGGTCAACGCAATCGTATGTGCTCCGAAAACAGCTCTATTTGTTTTCATCGCTTCTTTCGTCAAAATCGATTTTACAAATATTATTGCCAAGTCGCATACGCCTGCATCTGCAGCAGAAGATACAGCTTTGACATTCTTATACTGGAGGAGATCATCGCCTTCTTCCATTTGTACGCCATCAGCATTAATAGCGTCTACATGTTCTTTCCACACATCTATCAAATACACTTCATTGCCCGGTACTGCGGATAATTTCGCTCCATATAAGCAGCCCATTGCCCCTGCACCGACAATTGCTATTTTCATATCTTCCTCCTTTGCTTTTTACTCTTCAGGAATCTCTACTTTCTTATTGAAACTGTATTCAGGAGTCGGGAATTCGCCGGAAATCGTTTCTTTGTGGAATTCGTTCAATCCATCTACCATTGCTTTCCTGATGTGTGCGAACTGTTTCACAAATTTCGGTTTAAAATCTCCATACATGTCCAGAAGATCCTGCGTAACCAGTACCTGGCAGTCAACATACGGTCCTGCGCCAATGCCTAAAATAGGGATGTCCACAGCCTCTGCTACAGCTTTTCCTACGACAGACGGAACACATTCGAGAACGATCGAAAAGCATCCGGCTTTTTCGAGTGCTTTCGAATCTTCGATCAGCTTTTTCGCCGACTCCGGTGTTCCTCCCTGAACCTTAAATCCTCCCAGTGAGGAAGCCGTCTGAGGAGTAAGACCTATATGACCCATAACATTTATGCCGGCACCTACGATTGCCTTGATTCTTGACAGCATTTCGACGCCGCCTTCAAGTTTGATGCAGTCGCAGTTCGTTTCTTTGATCATACGATTAGCATTCGAAATTGCCTGCTCATCGCTTACATTGTAAGAACCAAAAGGCATATCACCAATTACCCAAGTATTTGGAGCGCCTTTAACGACCGGTCTGATATGATGGATCATATCGTCCATAGTAACAGACTCTGTTCCCTTATAGCCAAGCATGATCATGCCGAGAGAATCGCCTACTAATATGATTTCTACATCGCTGTCATCTACTATCGAAGCTGTCGTATAATCATACGCAGTGACATAGCTGAATTTTCTTCCCTCTTCTTTGAACTTTTTAAAATCCGATATTGTCATTTTTACTTTATCGCCCATATTTCTCTCTCCTTAATCAGATTGTCAAACAATATGTACCAATATTCCGAATATTTTATTTTTGCTAGCGTGGTATTACCACATCTCTGATAATAGCCTTAAAAAAACGTAATGTCAACACATTTTATCGATAAACTCTTAGCCGAGATACTACGTCCTACTGTTAATTGGGCAAATATTCTTATTATTCGCTTGTCATATCTTACATTTCCGAATAACCACAAATACGGATTTTTCTGCTTTAGACGCTTTGATCAGAATAGTACTATAAGATTTTCAGCAATAATTATTAACGTGCACTTAGATACATATCTTCTATGCAGTTGATAAAGGAATCTACTGCAGGAAGTATTTTTTTCATCGACCTTACTTCAATGCCAAGTGATCGATATAAAGGCGGATTTAGTGAAATAGCCTTGACGCTGGATTGACAATTGACCAGCATAAGCGATGCAGCTATAGTTACCCCCAGTTCATGCCCTACCATATTCATTGCTGCCATATCATCTTTGCAGGAGTACATTATGTCCCATTTGATACTATTTCCGGTCGCGATGCCGGGCCACCCTGCTTCAGATTCATCATTTTCTCCGGTGGAATAAACAATAAATGGATATTTCTGAAGTTCGCTCAGACTAATAGTATCCTTACTTGATAACTCGTGGCAGCCGGGCACTACTGCCATTATTTCATCTTTTTTCAATAAGATAGAATCAAAACAATCTTTATTATTAAGTTCAGTTATTGCAACATCTATGATCCCTTCTGAAAGTCGATGATCAAGTGTTGGAGACTCCGCTTCATACATATTCACTTTAATATTCGGATGTGATTTCTTGAAATTCTGCAATATTGACGGCATCCATGCCGATGCAACACTGGAAAGACAGCCTATTTTTACCGTTCCGACCTCATTGCCTTTAATTCTATTACATTGCTCAAATAAGCCTTCTTCCCATTTTATTATCTCGCGCATACATGGTAATAACTCTTTCCCTGAATTTGTGAGCTTTACACCTTTGCTCCTTCTGATAATCAATTGCATCCCAAGTTCTGTTTCCAGGCCATTTATCATTTGTGTTATGCCTGATTGAGTATACCCCAGCTCCTGTGCCGTTTTAGAAATACTGCCATTTTCAGCAATATGTAACAGGGCCTCATATTTTTTTGTATTCATTTTCCGCCCCCAATGTAATTACGTTTTGTAATATCATTTTCCAGATAATAGCATTTTACTTATGCAATTTTCTGAATTATATTATAAATATATAAGCGACAAAAGTAAATCATTATCCATTATCATTTCAAAAGGAGGCATCTCAATGTCTAAAATCAAGCAAACTGATCTCAAATACAATATGCATTCATGGAGTGCGCAGAAAAAAATCGATCCACTTGTAATTACAACTGCAGAGGGGATTTATTTTACTGATGAAGACGGAAAACGTTATGCGGATATGTCATCACAGTTAGTAAACGTCAACCTGGGGCATCATAATGAAGCACTTATCGCGGCAATCAAAGAACAGGCAGATAAACTCGCATTCATCGGTCCTTCCTACGCTACTGATGTACGATCAGAAGCAGCTAAAGGTATCGCTGATCTGTCCGGTATTCCGGGGGCAAAAGTATTTTTTACAAATGCAGGTGCTGAATCAAACGAAAACGCAATCAAGCTCGCTAAACTGTATACCGGCAAATGGAAAATATTATCTATGCAAAGATGCTATCACGGCTCCACAGCAGGTGCCGGCGGGCTGTCCGGTGAGCCAAGGCATTTTGCCAATGAACCGGGAGATGCAGGCCATGTCCATTTCGAAGGCCCATATCCATACTATGCGCCGGCAGAGGTCAAATTCCGCAGCGAAGATGATGTGGCAGATTACTATCTGGAACTTCTTAAAAGAGTTGTTCAGACTGAAGGCGCTCATCAGATAGCAGCAATATTCGTGGAATCCGTAGTAGGTTCAAACGGTATACTGATTCCGCCTGCTAAATATATGCAGGGGATCAGGAAATTATGTACAGAAAATAATATTGTTATGGTATGTGACGAAGTCATGGCCGGGTTCTACAGGACCGGAAAGCCGTTTGCATTCCAGAATTTTGACATTCAGCCGGATTTAGTAACATTTGCCAAAGGCTGCACATGCGGATATGTTCAGCTCGGCGGGGTTATTATGAATAAAAAAATCGCTCATTCTTTCGATATGACGCCAATGCAGTGCGGACTCACATATAGTGCTCATCCTATAGGCTGTGCCTGCACCTGCGCCGCTCTGCGCGAATATAAAGAAAAAAATATCGAAGAAAATGTAAATATCGTTGGCAGCTTACTGGGCAGTATTCTGGAATCCATGAAGCTCAGACATAAATGTGTTGGCGACGTTCGATATATAGGACTGTTTTCAGGAATCGAACTGGTGCGTGAACCGCATGTCCCGCTCGTTCCATTTGGCGAAGATCCGGAAGGAATAATGAGCAGTATTATTGGTGATTTACGTGAAGCCGGCTTTTCGACATATTCCCATGAATCAGTTATCGTCATAGCACCGCCGCTGATTATTACATCAAATGAGTTAAGAGAAGAAATGAAAAAACTTGACACTGAACTTAATAACATCGATAAGATGATCTAACGACTTATATGAAAGGAAAATTAAAATGGAAAGAAAGAAATTTTGTGTAAATGGTGAATGGCGCGAATCCAAAACAGATAAATACATGCCTGTTACAGATTCAAGCACAGGCGAAGTCATTGCAGAAGTACCTTGCTGTACTCCTGAAGAAGTAAACGATGCTATCACAGCAGCTCAGGATGCATTCCCTGCATGGTCGCAGATGTCGATCGCAAAGCGTACGCAGCTCATGTTCAACTGGAGAAACATCCTTATTGCTCATCTCGACGAACTCTCAGTGCTCTGCGCCAAAGAATTAGGAAAGAACCTTGAAGAAGCCAAGGGCGACATCCTCAAGGCTATCGAGCCGACAGAGCTTGCTACAGCTATCCCTGCTACGATCCAGGGTGACGGAGCTATGCAGGTAACGACAGGATTCGACACTGTAACATACAGGATGCCTCTCGGCGTCTGCGCAGGCATCGTTCCTTTCAACTTCCCTGCTATGATCCCTTGGGGCTGGATGGTCCCTCTCTGCATCGCAACAGGAAATACGATCGTACTCAAGGCAGCAAGCATGACTCCGCTCACATCGATGAGGATACTCGAGCTGTTCTATACAGAAGGACATTTTCCGAAGGGCGTCGTGAACCTCGTTACATGCAGCAGAAACGAAGCCGACATCCTGCTCACAGATCCGCGCATCAAGGCTGTTACATTCGTTGGAACAACAGCTGTAGGCAAGCGCATATATTCGGCAGCGGCTGCAAACGGCAAGAGAGTCCAGGCTCAGACAGAAGCTAAAAACCACGCTCTCGTACTCGAAGACTGTGACCTCGAAAGCTCAGTAAACGCTATCATCAATTCGACATACGGATGCGCAGGCATGCGCTGCATGGCACTTCCTGTAGTATGCGTCCAGGAGAGCATCGCCGATGATTTCGTAGCGCTCCTCAAAAAGAAGGCTGAAACAATGAAAGTCGGATGCGCTTATGATCCAGAAACAACACTCGGACCTGTCGTATCGGCCAAACATCAGCAGAGCATCTGCGACTGGATCCAAAAGGGCGTAGACGAAGGAGCTGAGCTCGTACTCGACGGCAGAAACGTAAAGGTGCCGGGATTCGAAAACGGATTCTTCGTAGGGCCTACTATTCTCGACAAGGTAACTCCTGAAATGACAGTCGGTGACAGAGAGATCTTCGGACCTGTTACCTGCATCAAGAGAGTAAAAGACTTTGATGAAGGCCTCAAGATCATGAACGCCAACCCGTTCGCAAATGGGTCTGTTATCTTCACTCAGAGCGGATATTACGCACGTCAGTTCCAGCTTCTGACAGACGGCGGCATGGTCGGGATCAATGTCGGTATTCCTGTACCAAGTGCATACTTCCCGTTCTCCGGCAACAAGGAATCGTTCTTTGGAGATCTCCACGTACTCGGCAAAGACGGTGTAAAATTCTTCACACGTGCAAAGACAGTTACTACTCACTGGTATGACGAGCATTCGAAACACCAGTCGGTAGGCACATGGGAAGGTTCAGTTGAACGTGACTGATCTCATAATACCTCCTAATATTGTGAAAAGGCCTTTGCTGTTTTAACAAAGGCCTTTTTCAAAGATACTTTGACTAATTTGGTCCTCTTTACATAATAGTAGATACTTGCAAACAAACTAACAAAAATAGCCATCCCTGCGGAATGACTATTTTTGTGTACGTTTAAGATATATGATTCAACCTACGCTATATCTTCTTTTTTGCTGCCTCGACAGTATGCTTCATCAGCAGACTGGTCGTGACCGTGCCGACGCCTCCCGGTACAGGTGTATAA
>Ga0183096_1000434_pt1 | contig 58259 bp, 77 predicted proteins | sample Biomet5_FD_127791 | JGI IMG/M metagenome (GOLD analysis project Ga0183096, IMG submission 127791) | Microbial communities from bioreactor (seeded with sewage sludge) at LBNL, California, USA - Biofuel metagenome 5 (version 2) (version 3) | ecosystem: Engineered > Bioreactor > Anaerobic >... | reverse complement strand
CTCTGGACACCCGATAAGGGAAGACCACAACATTCGTATATGCGCGGGGTCCAGGGGGCGCGCAGCCCCCTGGCCTGCGGAGCATGATGCGCGACGCGAAAAATCGCGGCCAGAATCGTGATAATTGAGCCTGCCATCTCGTTGCAACATGTGCAACGCAATTTCAAAATCAAGACCGCCAGGGCGGACCGTAGTTGCTGATGAGCACCTCGCCGACCTGCTTGGTGGTCGACTTGGCGCATGAGTACCTGGTCGTCACCGCCTCGATGCGGAAAGCCGCGAAGATCTCACGAATCTCGGGCACGTCGTTAAGGCTGAGCAGGAACCGCCCCTGCAGGCCGGCAAGCGCGCTGGCCAGGCGCGCGAAGTCCTCGCGGCTGAAGAAAGCCTTGCCGTAGATGCCCTCCACGCCCCAGTAGGGCGGGTCCAGGTAAAAGAAGGTCTCCGGCCGGTCGTAGCGCACCAGAAAGTCCGCATAGGGCAGCCGCTCGATGGTGGCCCTGGCCAGGCGCAGGTGCGCCTCGGACAGATCCTCCTCCAGGCGCACCAGGTTGATGCGAGGCCGCTCCGTGGGGCCGTAGCCGAAGTTGCGGCCCGTGACCTTGCCGCCAAAGGCCAGCCGTTGGATGTAGTAGAAGCGCGCGGCGCGCTGCACGTCGGTGAGGCCGTCGGCGGCGAGCTGGCGCGTCCAGTCGTCCCACCACTCCCGGCTGGACAGCAGCCACTTGAACTGCCGGCAGAACTCCTCCAGATGATGCTGGAGCACGCGGTAGAAGGTCACCAGCTCGCCGTTAAGGTCGTTGATGACCTCCACGCGGCTCTCGGGCTTGCGGAAGAACACGTGCCCGGCTCCGGCGAAGGCTTCGCAGTAGGTGTCGTGAGGGGGAATACGCTCAATGATTGTCTTGGCCAGGAGGCTTTTGCCTCCGATCCAACAAAGCGGGCTCTTGGACATCTGTCCATCCTTGAATGTTAGGCCTGCGCCTGCTAGCCTCCGGGCACCCTGATCAGGGCCGGAGAGCGGCTTCGGCCGGGACCGGCGGCGCTACGCCGGCTCGCGGGGGCGTCGCAAGCGCCCCTGCCTCTCCCATCGAAACGCCGGAGGGGCCCTTGCGGCCCCTCCGCTGTCAAAGACCTATCGCGCCGGCGCGGCCGGCAGGCCGTCCTGGCCCAGCGTGGTGCCCTGGGGCCAGCCATAGTCGGACTCCAGCAGCGTCACCACGTCCGCCGGGGCGATCTCCGTGCCGCCGGCGGGCAGAGTCTCGCCGGCGGCGAAGACGGCCAGGCAGGCGCTCTTGTCCGCGCGGTCATAAGCCGCGATCCGGCCGTCAGGATAGCCGACGTACCCGCGGTGACAAAAAGGCTCCACAGCGTTGTCGCGGCCTTCAATGCTGGCCAGGGGTGCGCCCTCGCCGTCCACATACCCCAGGTCGGTCAAGGCGAATTCGGCGTATTGCATCCTTTCCTCCCTACATGTCCGCAGCGGCGAGTCCGATCTTGGACAGCACGACGCGCTTGATGACGAAAGAACCGGAGTAACCCGGCAGGCCGACCACAGAGCGATACGTGCCCCAGTTGCACGCGGACAGGTCTCCGCCGCCGATGAGCAACTGCCGCTGATTGGCCGGGAAGCTGTCCCAGGAAGTCGGCGGGAGCGAACCGGCCAGCCAGCCGGAGTGGCAAATGCCGGCCTTGCGCCACATGGCCGCCCACACGTCGCCGGTCGTCGGCGGAACGGAACGGTGCGGGGTGATCCCGGTAAAGATCCCATTGCTGATGCCGGCGACCATGGTCCCGGCCGTGTTGGGGGTGCGCCGGCTCATGTAGATCTCGCCATTCACGGCGGCGGATGCGGACAGATAGGAGATATAGCGGTTGTCCGACGCCTCGCCCTGCCATGCGTGGAGCAGCAGCAGGAGCGACCACTCCGAGCCGCCAAGCAGCGCCGTCAACGCCGCCGCCGTGGCCGTAAAGCCGATGGACGTGCTGACCTGCCGGCCGCCATTGGCGGCGGCGGGCGCGCCGCCCACCTGCGTCAAAACCTGATCATCGCCCGTCAGGCCGCCGCCCGACCCGACCTCGTTAGCGCTGGCCCCGCCGGTCATTTCCCAGACCGCTGTCTTGGCGTCCGCCGTCGCCTCAGTGATCGGCAGGATCACGCCGCCGCGCCCCTGATCGTCAATCCCCCAAATGCCGGACAAGCTGCGATTGAGAGGGCCCAATACCCTGCCGTTGCTGCGCATGGCGGCCCCTCCCTAGCTCCGTTCGATAATAGAAGCGGAAACCTTGGCACCGTTAGCCGTCGAGCACAGGGCGGACAGGGAATCCCCGGCCTCCAGCACCTGCGCTCCGGAGAGCAGGCCCATGGCCGCCCCCACCGCGATGCTGCCCCCGGAAATCAGCTCGGTCGCCACGCCGTCCGTCGCGTCCGTCCACTTCGCCGTGACCGTCACGGCGGCCGCGTTGACGTTCGACGCCTGCGCCGCCACCACAATCGCCGTCACGCCAGCCGGACAGGTGTAGATCGTGGTCAGTGTGTCAGCCAGAACGGCCTTAGCATTCTTGTACGTACGGGCCATAAGCCTACCTCCCGGTGTTGAAGATCAAAGCCATTTCCAGGGCGTCATCGCCCGCGTCGAACGTCGAAAGCGCCGCCTTCAATCCTGCCGGCGTGACGGCGCGCTCCTCGTCCGTGCCCGCGATAGCCTCGGCTATGGTGGCCAGCTCCACGATGCCCGCCGCGGCCTCGGTGGCCGCGTTGATGGTCGGGGCAGCCGCCGCGATGAGCGCCACGATGGCCTGGCGCAGCTGGGAGTCATCCTCGGCGGAGAGCGTGAAGCCGGCCGCCAAGATGACGTTGGCGATCTCCTCTTGGACCTGAGTCAGCCAAAGAGCAGAGACTACGGTCGCCGGAGTTCCACTTTCAGGACTCCCCTCGGTGAACTTCCGGTCGCTGGTCGCGGTCGACGTGTTGATCCTGTCCATTATTCCTCCTCTCCGTAGGCAAAGATGGCGATGGCATGAGCGGGGGCTCGTTCCTGCACCCGGCATTCGAGCAGTTCGTCGCCCCAGGACGCCAGCGGCTCCCCTGCGCACCCGGCTCCGGCCTGGAAGTTCCGAACCGTCGTGGCCGCGACACGCAGGCGAAAGGCATGCACCCAGTCGCCGTTAGTCAGCGCGTCTCCGGCGGCGGCCTGGCCAGCGCGGAACGGGCGGAACTCTTCCACCGTGGCGCCCGCATAGCCAAGCGACTCGGCCAGGGCCTCATAGTCGGCGGGGCGCTGGCCGAAGCGGGCGGTGAGATGGGCGTGGACTGCCGCTCGCCGCTGGGCCAGCGTATCGGGAGCGACCGCGGAGCACGCGCCCGGCAATCCGCACACCCGCTCCCAGTCCTCCAGCATCTCGGTTGCCGTGCGGGGGTCGCTTTCCAGCACCAGGTCGTCGGCGCGCCGGTCCACCCTGGCCAGCTCAACGGACTCCGCATCCAGCAGGGCGACCCAGACCGTGCCCTCCTCGGTGGGCAGGGCCCGGCCGGGCGGCTGGAGCTGCACCAGCATCTGGCGGTAGGCTACGGCGTCAAGAGCCATCAATCCTCCCAGGTGATGGTCCCGAGGGTGACCATCTCTCCGGTCGCGCAGGTGACGTCCGCCGTGGGCGAAAGCAGCACGTGGTCGGTCTCGCCGGTGGCGATGCTGATGGCCTCCTGGATGTGCGAGAGCAGGATGGTCCCCTCCGGCACGGCCTCGCGCAGCAGCAAGTCGGCCAGCTCGGCCGCTACGGCGGCGCGCACGGCCGTGGTGTCCGGCGTCAGCCGGATCTGCGGGGTGAGGGGCTTGGCCACCGGCGCGACCACATAAACCTCCGCCGTCACCGGCCGCTGCGTCTCGATGTAGGCCTGGACGGTGGCCACATCCGCGGCAAGAGGGATGCCGTCCGCGTAGGTGCCATCCATGGCGAATCGCACGGTCACCGTGCCGGGCCCCAGCTCCATCGGGTACTCCCAGGCCCGCGTGACGCCGGCGACCTCCAGGGCCCAGGTCTCGTAGTCCCCCTTCGCCCCGGCCATGGGCGGCGTCTGGATCCTGGTCATAAGCCGGGTGCGCAGGGAGTCGTCTCTCTCCTCATCCGCTCCGCCGGTGATGGCCGCAGGTGCTGTGCCCTGATAGTCCACGCCGGAGATCGGCGACACGAGGTACAACAACAAGCCGGCCTCGGCATTGCCGTCGTCCCCGGCGTCCACGGCGCTGATGGATGCGACGGCCGTCCCCGACGCGACAGTCACCTCGGCGGTGGTCTCATACTCCACCTCGTCCGCGCGCATGAGTTGAGTCCCCGCGGGTATCACCGCGCCATTCGTCCCCGCCAAGGCGACCTGTCCGGCCGCAAAGGTTGCGGCTTTCCGGGTGAGGCCCCAGATAGAGGCCCAGCGCTCCAGGTGCTCGCTTTCGGCCGTATCGGGCATGAGCTGTTTGGCGCACCAGGCCAGATGCCCGTGCAGCTCATGCGCCGCGCCGGCGCGCACCGTGGCCAGGACATTCACCAGAGAGCGACGCAAAGACGGATCCGCGCCCTTGAGGCGCGACGCCGTATCCGCACGCCCGCGCTCGATGAGAGTGGTCAGAGTCGGTCGGTTATACGCCATCAGCCCCCCCACACGTTTGCGAACCGGTACTGGACGCGCGTGCCGTCCGGTCGGGTCAGCACGATGAGCAGCCCGAGCATTTCAGGCCGCGTAAATTCGGCGGTCACGTCCACGGCCTTCACGATGCCGTCCGTCTTCAGCCAATCGAGGGCCTCTTCCGCATATTCCTTCGCGCGGACAAGCACCGCGGGCAGTTGTTTCTCCGCCTGCAGGAGCCACAGCCGGGAGCCGATATGATCGCCATCCTCCTCGGCATAGGCGTCGCCCCACCAGCCGCGGCGGTCTGCCGCCTCGTCCGGCAGGTCGTCATCGTCATTCGCCCGGCGGTCGAGAAACAGGCTCAAGAGCACAGCCGTGCGCAGGCTGGTGTCCGCGACCAGGTCCCCGCCGGAGACGGTCAGATCGGCCTGCAGGCTGGCGAGGTCCGTGGCCACCGGGGTGATGTTCAACGCGATGTCCACGGCCTACCCCGCAAGCGGCGCGCCCGTGGGCCCGCCGTTGTCGTTCTCCGGATGCACATGGCCTTGCTGGCTCACGCTACCGGCGACCTGATCGCCAGTGGTGCGCAGGCTGCCCTGGATCGTGGCCGTCGTGTCGCCGCCGCTGGCGGTCATGCTGAAGGCCGGCGTCTCAAACTCCACGCCGGTGGTCGCCTTGACCCGGAACGTCTCGCAGCTTGTTTCGACCAGGTGGCCGCGCTTGAGCGCCACGTAGTCGCCCTCATCCGTGTAGAGGGCCACCTCGCCCGCCTCCAGCTGGAGACGGTAGCGTCGGTCGTCGACGGCGATGACCACGGCGTTGGAGCGGCTGCCGCAGACCGATAGCACAAGCCCCTCCGCCCCAGGCAGGGGATGCGAGGTGAAGCCATACTCCTGGAACCGCTCCAGACGATTCATCACCTCATCGGCCATGGCCTGCACCTGCAGCTCCTGCAGCCCGCCCGCATCGGAGATGGCCTGCAGCACGGCGCGGTTGACTATCTGCGTCAACCCGCGACGCAGCGGGCCCAAAAGCTTGTTGATCGCGCGCAGGTCGATCATGGCCAGTTCAACCCCTTCTTGGACTCGGGCAAGGCGATGCGCTTGAACGACTCGACCGGCTGCACGGTCAACTCGGCGCGGTAGCCCTGGTCGTCAAAGATGTACGCCACGTTGGTGAGGAGCAGGATCTCGTCGACGTTGAGCCAGGAGTCGCGCACCGGCACCAGCTGGCCGGGGGCCCAGAGGCCCTGACTATGCCGCCAACCCAGGACCGTATAGGTGATGCGGCGCGAGCGGCCATAGCGCACGCTGGCTTCCCACAACGCCCGGTCCTTCGGCTTCGCCCCGTCGGCCTGGGATTCGGCGATGATGGTCAACGGCCGGTGGCGAGGCACGCGCGGGTCCTTGGCCTTGGCCTTGGCGTGCGCCGCGCCGGCCCCCCAGCCCTCAAGCCCGGTGCTCTGCCCCTTGATGGTGTAGACCGAGTACCTGTCGCGCCCGGTAAAGGTCGCCTTGCAGCGCTTGACGTTCTTGCCGAGTTCCAGGGCCGGGCCGACTCGCTTGCCCAGCCCGGCGCGGGTGATGACCAGACGGCCTCGCCCATCGGTGACGAGCAGCACGGCGCGGCAGCGCGCGGCGGCCTCCAGGGTTTCGAAGACGCTATCGCCCTCCGTGTTCTTGAGCATCTTGAACGCCTTGCCGCAGGAGCACTCCGACACGACCTCGATGCCGTACGGCTTGCACAGCGTGGCCGCCACCTGGCGCAGGCGGCGGCCGGCGAACTGCGTCGACGGCGCGGAGCAGTCAACCAGGTCTGCCGTCTTGTCCCGGCCGGCCACATGAATTGTATGATCCTTGTCGTCGTACTCCGGCTCCACATCGTCCACATACCCGGTGATCACAGGTTCGAGATCCACGAGCACGCGGCAAGGCATGTACGGTTTGATGGGCCTGGGGATATCCTGGCCCGGCCAGCGCTCGGTGACGGACAAATCAAAGCTGCCGGCCACTTGATCCAAACCGCGCCGGATGGTGATGGTCGACCAGCCGCCGTAGCGGAAGCCCCCGACTTCGAGACGCACATCGGCATCAGGCATCGACCAACACCTCCAGCGGAGTATCGCCGGCGACGGCTCCGGGATGGCGCACCCTGTTCCGCGCGAGGATCTCCTCTTCGCGCGTGGCGTCGCCATACAGCTTGTGCGCCAACACCAGTCCGGGCAGAGTCGTCGTCGGGGTATACGTCGTCAGGCTGGGCAGCAGCGCGGCCCGCTCGCCGATGTCCCGGACCACGGCCGCGCGAAGATCAATGAGAGCGGTGTAGACCGCGTCGGTTGCGTCCAGGGCCGCAGCGTCAAGAGCGTCCGTGAGCGCATCCCGCGCGGCCAGCGCATCGTCGGCCGAGTCGAAATCCATTGAGCTCGACGCCTGCGCGGCTGCGGCGATGGCTGCGACAACGGCGACCTCACCAACGGCCTGCGCATTGGTCCTCACCTTGCTGCGCTCCGCCGTGCTCCACAGGGTATCCTCGACGCTGGGCAGCTTTTCCATGCCCGTTGCGTATGCGATGCCGGCGGCGAAGGCCGTGGCGCTGTCCGTATCGGTCTCCACCCCCAGGAAGAGATCGAACAGGGCCAGCAGGATCGCCGTCGGGCTGGACACGAGGGTGCTCAATGACGACATCAGCGCCTTGGCCTGACGGAGCCAGACTCCGACTCCCGTGCTCCCCGCCCGGGCGACGATGGAGCTGATGTTGTCCACGGCCGCGGTGATCTCGTCCAGGAGTTTGATCCGGACGAACTCCGGCCCGGTGATATCGAGCGTCGAGGTCTCATCCTCAAGGATGACGGTCTTGATGGCCTCTACGCCGTCGCCGACAGCCGCCGCGGTGTCCGCGTCCACCGTCGGAACCTCCAGCTGGCCGGCCTCCACGAACGTGGCGGAGAACCTGGCCATGCCGCCTTCGTGCAGGGACTCGCGCAGGATGGCCTCGCCCATAAGCTGCACCTGGTGCGTGCCGAGATACGGATGTACCAGCGTGCCCGGTCCCTTGGCCTCCAGGGCCTGCCGCAAGGCGTCGCGCCCCACCATGTAATTCGGACCGATGACGTAGAGCTCCAGCTTGAAGCTCCTGCCTTTGCGGCCCAGGTCCTCGGCATAGGGCAGGTCGCGCATGGGGTATTCGTGGAACGCGGCGCGCCGGCCCAGGAGGTGCTCATGCGACTCCACCTGGAACGCCGCTCCCCGGAACGAGCCGTCTAGATATTGCGACCGCCAGCTCATCAGTCCGCTCCGCCCATGTACAGACCGGTGTCCACGTCGGCCTCGAAGCCGGAGGTCTTCAGGGATTGCACAGTGGCGGGCCCGCTGACTTCGATTTTGAGATGCGCCTCCTTGCGGTTGATGGCGTTGGCTATGTCCTCTCCGCTCAACCCCTTTCCGATGGCCTCGCCGCCCATCCGGCCGGCGAAAAATCCGATGGCCCCCCCGAGCAGGCCGCCGACCGCCGTGCCAAGGCCGGGGGCGATGGCCGTGCCGATCATCGCGCCGAGCTTCGCCCCGCCCATACCGCCGACCAACCCGCCGACGCCGGTCGTCGTGGCCTTCACCTTCTCGCCCGTGGTGCCGTTGCCCATCCAGGCGCTGCCGACCTCGACCGCCGTACCGGCGATGGCCAGACCCGCGCCGATGCGGCCGGCCCATTTGGCGGCGGTGGTCAGCTTGCCCGCGCGGTTGCCCGTGTTGGCCAGCGCCTCGCCCACGCCGCCGGCACCGCCGCCGGCGCCGGGGCCGTTGACCACGTAAACGGGGAGCGGCCCGGCGACGGTGCCAGCGACGCCGCCCGCAGCCTTGCCCGCCGCGCCGCCCCGGAAAAAATCGAACAAGGACTTGCCGCCGACCCAGGCCTTGCGGAGGAGCACCAGGCCGCCAAGCGCCGCGGCCACCCCGGCGATGCCCTTGATGGCCATGCCCGTCTTTTCCGGGCCAAGGGCGTTGAACGTGTCCGCAACGCCCTGGATCGGGCCGGCCAACTGATCATCGGCGAAGACCTTCCAGGCCGTGTTCAGATTATCCAGCGAGCCCTTGGCGTCCTTGGCCGCGCGGGCGGAGTCCTCGATGGTCGCCGTGCCGTCGCCCTGCACCGTCATCATCTTGTCGAGGGTCGCAAATCCGCCTGTGCTTTTGTACTCGCTGATGGCCGCATTGAAGGAGCGCAGAGCCTCGGCGTCGAAGACCTGGCTCAGGCGGACCATATCGCCCTTGGAACGGACGACGATCTCCTTCATCAGCTCATTGACGGGACGCAGCACGCGCTCACCTTTCTTGAGCTTCTCCGGGTCAAACAGCTTGATGCCCACCGAGCTGAGCATCTTCACCTTTTCGGTGTCGCTAAACGTCCGCAGCAACGCCTCGAAGGCCGTGGTCGCCTGCTCGGACGAACCGACGCCCATGCGGATCGTCTGCATGACCGCGCCCATTTCGCGATTGGCCTGCTCTCCCGAGCGGCCGACCGCGGCGTATGCCGTAAACAGACGGGGACCGAGCCCGGCGAGATTTTGCAGCGTGAACGCGCCCGCCTTGCCCTGGACATTCAGTGTGTCCATGGCGCGCATCACCTGTTCCGGGGCCTTGGTGCCCTGCTTCTGGAACTCGGCGAACAGTTCGCCGATGTTGGAGCCTTGGGCCCCCGTGGCCTGAATGGCCAGGCCGATGTTGCGGATATTGTCCTGGGCGAACTTGAGGTCGCCGGTCTTTTCGATGATGGCCTCGACAGCGGCGGTGATCTCGCCGGGGTCCACGCGAATGTCCGGGGCCTGTGCGGTCTCGTAGATGGACGTCTTAAGGCGGCGCACCTCGTCTTCCGCAACGCCGGCCTGGATGCCCAGCCGCGTGAAACGCCGTTGCAGATCCATGACCATTTTGGCCGAGCCGACGCCGGCCGCGCCGGAAAGCAGCGCGGTGTAGCGGTTGCCCAGGGCGTCGAGTCCCTGGCCCGCGGCATGCACGGACCGGGCGAGCAGGCCCATGTCCCGCGCGCCCGTGCGCGCAAGGCCGCCCAGGGCGGCCTCGTTGCGCCGGGCCTGGGCGGCCAGGTTGCCGCCCAGGTCCAGGATGATGCTTGCGCGCATGGTCACGGCGTCTTCTCCGGCTTGATTTTGTCGAGGTAGCGCAGCAGCCGCTGTACGGGCAGGTCGAGGATCTTCTCCTCCTGCCAGCCGGTTCTACTGGCCAGCACCAGCACCAGCAGAGGGATCTGTCTGGCCGCTGCGATCACCTCGCCCCCGTTCGGACAACACCTCCGCCATGGCCGCGTCGTCCAACTGGGCCGCCGCCTCCTGCAGAGCTTCCATGTCGCGCGGGCTCAGGCGGCGCAGCTCGGACAGGCCGAGCGGCCCCTGCAAGTTCCCGATGCGCACGATCTGGCGACGCAGCATGCCGGCCCCCGAGAGCGTGGGGCTGGAGACCAGGCGCGGGCCGTCCTTGGTCATCACGAGCTTTTCGCTTTCCTCCTGGGCGTCGATGATGTCGCCCGCCGTGGAGGGGCGCAGCACGGCATCGGTCAGGATGTCCGTGCCGACCGTGAGCCCGTCTTTGAGCGTGATGGTGGTGGTGGCCATGGCTTAGCCCTCGTCGCAGCTGGCTGCGGACATCTTCAAGTCGACCATGCCTTCCTTGGCGCTGAGCTTCGGGGGGTCGGTCACGAACGCGTCGCGCAGGATATAGCGCGGGCCGTTGTCGCAGATGTAGACCACGGTGGCGTTGGTGATGTTCTGCAGGGCGAGCAGCGAGGTGGTGGGGGTGTTGTGCACCTTGCACTCAAGGACGGGCGGAGCCAGTTCCTCGGTGTAGTCGATGTGATAGGCCCCCGCCTTGGGGTCCCGCTTCACCCCGCCGATGTCCAGGGTGGCGTCCGGCTCCGAACGCAGCTCGGCGCCGTCCACACGGATAAGGGCTCTTCCGGTCAGTTGTGCCATGTGTTCCTCCTTAGACCTTGAACTGCGTCAGGATGGCCACCATGCGCAGCTGGTTGACGAGGTCCGGCTTCTCCAGGACATCGACGCGATTCTGGTTGTCGGCGTTGCGCTCCACGACGAGGGTGTCCTTGTAGGAGTCGTAATCCTCCACCAGGCCCTTCAGGATAAGTTCCTTGAACAGGACGAGCAGCTCGTCGCGGATGACGGAGGGGGTGACGATGGCCTGGCCCTCGCCGTACACCGTGCCGTCGTTGGCCAGCTTGTAGTCCGGCCACTTCTGGGTGATGCGGGCGCGGGTGGCGTACCGGCGATACCCGAGCGTGGCCGGGGTCTGCACGTCCAGGTAGCTCGGATCGTCCAGGCCAAAGGAGTTCTTGCGGTACATGGTGATCTCGTGCTCGATGCAGCACTCGCCCGCGGCGGACACCGTGAACGTGGCGATGCCATCCCAGAGCAGGATGTTGCGCTCGCTGTCGATCCAGCGGACGCCCACGGCCGGCGGCTTGAGTCCGGTGAGCACCATGCCCGTCAACGGGCGGGCGGGGTCGGTCTTCAGCCGGCCGGCGGCCTTGGCCGCATAGACGGCGGCCCAGACGTACGGCGGCTCGGGAGCGGCGTTGGTGCCCATGCAGGAGAAGAGCTGGTGGTTGCGGGTGTTGCCGAAGGTCCCCGAGGCCGCCAGTGTGCCGCGGTAGGCGCACCAGACCTGGCCGTCCTTCTGGCGCAGCGGACCCCAGCGATCCTCCATCTCGGTCTGCAGGGCGTCCAGGTTGGCCGTGTCGGTGTACGGCATGATGATGGCGCGCCACCACTCGTCGCCAAAGGCGGCGATGGCGTCGGCCACATCGGGGTTGGCCGCGCCGTTCGTCATGGCGGTGATGGTGGCGGTGAGCCCGGCGGGCAGCTCCTCGCCGGCGTAGTAGTTGAGGCGCAGATCCAGGTCGTTGCCCGTGGCGCCCTTCCACCGGCAGGTGATGACCACCTTGGCGGTATCGGTCGCGTCCACGGCGGCGGTGACGGGCAGCGCGGTCTTGGCGGTGATGGCCGCGGCAAGGGCCGTGGCCACCGTGGCCGGGGCCGCGCCGGAGGCCACGGCGATGCGCACGCGGGTGCCTGCCACGTACAGGTTGAGCACGCCCGCGCGCGTGGCCAGGCCGCCGATGGTGACAGCGCCGGCGGCGGCGACGCCGGCGGCGTCATCCTCCAGGGGGATGGCCCAGACCTCCAGCAGCGCGGAGTTGGCCTTGGTCAGGTAGCCGAACATATGGTCCAGCATGGAGCCCTGGCCGAAGAGGTCGGTGGCCTGGTCCGCGCTGGTGACGAGCACCGGGACGAGCGGTTCGGCCTTGCCGGTGGAAAGCATCTGGCCCAGCGCCAGGACCTTGTACTCCGTGGTGGGCGTGCCCTTGACGGCCTGGGAGTTGTCGAACTCCACAAAGCACAAGGGGATGCGCAGGTCGTCTGGGATTCCGTCGAAGCTGATGCTCATGGCCTACTCCTTGGCGGCCGTGGTCTTGGCCACGGTCTTGGGCTTGCCCTGCGTCACGTCGCCATCGCGCAGGCGGCGGCGCCAGTACGTGGAATCAACGACCTCGCGGCCATCGGCGGGCAGCGCGTCACCCATCTGGGGATCACGCACCCGCAGGCCGGGCTTGGGGATCAGGATCATCAGTTGCCTCCTTGCTGCGGTAGATGGATTTCATCCTCGGCGACGGGCGCGCCGTCGGCCAGTTCGGTCTTGACGTCGCACACTAGGTACCGGCCGAGGCTCTCGTCGTCCTCGGCCACGCCAACCGTTGCGACCACGGCGCGCTGTCGCCAGCCGACGCCCCACATGGCGACGCCGGACTTGTCGATCTGCGCGCTGAAAAGATTGTCGGCGCGGATGTCTTCCGGGGCCTTGTCCGCCGCGCCGCCCCAGCAATTGCCCGGCACGATGCCGGCCAACGCCTGCACCAGGGCCAGCGCGGCCACGTCGCGCGGGAGCCGCGCCAGATCCTTGCACACGATGACGGCCGCAACCTGGCACGCGCCGGCCACCTCATTGCTGGTCAGCTCCAGTCCGGACGCGCCGAGCGCGGCCACCAGCACGGCCGGGGCCCTGGTGGCGACGCGCTGCAGCTCCTCGTAGTCGAAGCGGCCGGCGTGCTCCGTCACGGCGACGGCCTGCCCGCCAAGCCTGGGGAGCTTGGCCTTCAGCTCGTCGGCCACGGCCTTGCGCAGTGCGAGCAGACTCATTGCAAGCCCTCCAGCAGCATGTCGATCCAGGCGTCGGTCACATCCAGGACGTCCCGTTCGTCCTCAAGGGAGACGCCCAGGTAGGGCCTGGGCGGAATGTGCATGCCCACCTCGGCCCCGCCGAACTGGTGGATGGCCCCGTAGACGAGGTTGGTTCCCACCTCGACCTCGCCGGCGCGCACGTCGGCGCGGATGGAATCGAGCAGGTGCCCCTCGGCGCTGAGCAGGCCGTGGCCGCTGCGCCTTGTGGCCGCATAGGACTCGCTCCAGTTGGGCCAGCGCTGGCCGTCCGGACCGCGCTTTTCCGATTGGATGCGCCGCCGGGCCGAGGACTCCAGCACCGCGCCGGCGTTCTCCAGCAGCTGGCGCAGCTCGGCCCTGGTCATCTTGGCCAGGCGCGCCTCCACGCGGCGCAACTCCTTGAGATCCGTGCGCAGGGCGAGACCGCTCACATGCACCTCCGACGGCGGTCAAAGGCGCGGGGCTTGCCCGAAATGAGGCCAGGCACGGCCGGGCTGGACGAGGCGGGCTCCTCCTGCGGCGGCAGCCCCAGGGACACGTCCCCGGAGGCCACGCGCTTGAGCCAGCCCACCGCGTCCTCGTACCGTTGCCGGCGCTCGTCCGTAAGCCCCGCGCCATACTCCGCGGTGATGCGGTACACGGCCACGTCGCACGCGACGCGCACGAGCACGGCCGGCACCGTGGCCAGGGGCAGCGCGTAGCGGCCGGAGAGGTAGGAGTCGATCTCGGCGTCGGCGTCGCTCAGCGCGCGCGCCACCAGGTCGGCGTCGGCAACGCCGTCCTGATCACGGTCAGCAATGACTGTCAGGGCGCTCGCCCCGCCGAGACGCTGTTCCAATTCCTCCACGGTCGCGTACATGGGCTACTCCTTCTTGCCCTTGGGCTTGGCCTCGGGCTCGGGGTCGGCTTCGGTCACCTGCACCACGAGCATGGGCTCGGCCTTCAGGATCGCGAGCTGCTCCTTGGTGAACGTGTCGTCCGAGTGCTCCACGGCCTTGTCCGAGTGGGCCATGCCGCAGCGGCGGAAGCCGTCACGCTTGGCGGTGATGATCACGGGCATGAGTATCCTCCTTGTCCTTGGTTACGCGCCGGCGCCGGTGGATCCGTAGGCGAGCTGCCAGAGGCCGTAGCCGCCGGCGGCGCGCGCTTCGACGCTGAACCGGTACTCGGCGCGGCTGAACACGTTGTCGGAGTTCGGGTCGGTCTGCTGCACGAAGACCGGGGCCTTGCGCTCCTGGTAGATGAAGGGCTTCACGGGCTTGGTGGTGTCCAGCAGGAACCACGCGGTGTCGGAGGTCAGCCAGTTCGCGGCCACCACCTTGGCCGTGCCCTTGTAGGGATTGGGCTTGCCGTCCTCCAGCTTGTCCACGGTCATCAGGGCGTTGGCGGTGTCCTCCAGGGCCGGGGGCACCAGGAGCACGGTGGGGGTGATGTTCAGCGGGCGGCCGTCTTCGTCCTTGAACTTCTTCATGGCCGTGCGCGCAGCGCCGAAACTGGCCTGGGCCGCGGCAAGCGTGGCATGGGACAGGACCGCGGTGCCCTTGTTGCTCACGCTCTTGCCGGCCACGTCATGGTCGGTGTCGAAGAAGTACTGGCCGTCAAAGCAGCGCGCGGCGAAGCCCTGGCTGACCAGCTCGAAGATGATCTCATCCGGCAGCTGTTTGGCGGAGAAGGCCGCCGACTGCGCCTGCGGGCCGATGATGCCCAGGTTGTCGTCCTCGATGTCGTTGCGCTTGACCGCAACGGTGGCTTCCCAGTCGTCGTTGACGATGCTGTACTTGAAGGCGGCCAGGGCCTTGACGGTCTTCTCGCCCAGCCACTTGCGCATGCGCGGGAAGTTGGCCAGCCACTTGTAGTCGTTCTCCTTGGTGGTGGAGGGCACCAGCATGGCGATCTCCGGCCACAAGGAGGGGGCCGCGGCGAAGGCGTTGTTGAAGGTGGTTTTGATGCCCACGAACAGGGCGGACAGGCTCGCTCCGTTGATGATCATGGCTCCTCCTAGAAGGTGATCTCGACCATGACCATGGCCGAGACGCTTGCGGTGTTGGCGCCGCCTACGGTCAGGGCGCAGGCCTGGCCCGCGGTGACGGCGTTGGCGGCGGTGGGCGTGGCCGTGTCGATGTCCCCGGCGGCCGATCCGGATTGGGCGATGGTCAGCGCGCCGCCGGTGAGGTTCGTGCCGCCGATGGACCCGGTGATGCTGGCGTCGCCGGCGGTGAGCGCGCCCTCCAGGATGCTGGTGAGCTTGGTGATGACGCCGGCGACCGGCGACGTGAAGCGGTAGACCGTTGCGTCGCCGCCCACCAAGTCGGCCACATGGATCGGCATATGGATCTTGTTGGTCCCCAAAGTGGCGCGCACGGCCGAGGGGTTGGCGAGCAGCCCGCGGTAGCCGATGCCCACCCAGACGCCGTCATCGTCCACGAACATGACCTCACCGGCCACGGGCCGGGCCCAGGAGTTGGAGGTCTTGGCCACGGTCTGGTCGTCCACCACGTAGGCGGGGGCCCCGATGTCGGCCAGCGTGATCGCGTCGGTGGAGGAGCTGTTGGCGAAGCGGAACATGCCGCGGCGGATGTACACGCCCAGCGCGCCGTTGGCGCCGGAGCTGTTGTCGACCTCCTCCTCGATGCGGCCGACCACGGTCAGCGTGGCGTCGGCGGAGGCCGGCACGACGTAGCCGGAGGAGTTGATGGCCGCCAGGCCGCCCGCGTAGACGTGGGCAGCGGCGGCGACGGGCATCACGAACAGGACGGCGTCCCGTTCCGGGGTGTTGCGGTCAGCGGTGAGAGCGGCCATTTACGCCACCTCCTTGCTGAGGGTTTTGGCGTAATCCTCGGGGGCGACCCCAAGGGCCTTGCACACGGCCAGCTCGGCGTCGGAGAGCTTGGGCGCGCCGTCGGCGCCGGTCTCGCGCCTGGCCGCCTTGTCGTCCCCGATGACCGGGGCCGAGGCCAGGAACTTCTTGAAGTTGTCCACGCCGTCCTGCTGGCGACAGGCGGCCAGGTAGAAGTCCTTCGAGGCCGGCGCGACCTTGCCGTCCATCACGGCCTGGTCCACCAGGGACGTGATCTCGGCCTCGACCTTGGCGGTCTCCTGCTCCTTCAGCTTGGTCTCCAGGTTGGCGGCCTTGGCCATGGCCTGGTCGTAGTCCGCGCGCGGCACGACCTTGGTCACGTCCAGAGTCGTGGCCTTCAGGCTGTTGACCGCCTGGGCCACGCCGTCGGACGAGGCGTCGTCGGGCAGGCCGAGGGCGCGGCACACGGCCACGGGCACGGCCGGGGATTTGTCCGCCCTGCCCTTCAGGGTGTTTACGGCCGTGACGATCTGCTCGGCGGTGGCGCCGTCGTCCAGACCCAGGGCCTTCGCGATGGGCTTCAAAGGCATGTCGTCCTCCTCGTGGGGATGGGCTTCGGCTTCACGGTTGAGCGCCTGAAGCCGCAGGTTGGGAGAATTGGTCAGGCCGGCGGAGACGATCTCCATTATCCGGCCCGTGCTCTTCGAGTAGTGGAAAACCGGTGACAGGTAGCGGTACTCGCGGTTGGCCACCTGCTCCGCGGCGCGGGGCGTCCACTCGACGCGGGCCCAGAGTCCGCCGCCACGATCCTGCAGCTCGTACATCCAGGCCGCGGCCGGGGCCTCCTCTCCGTTGGCCGCGCGCGTCTCCGTGGCGTGTTCCCAGTCGATGACCAGCGGACGGCCACGCCTGGGAAACGCCGCAAGCACGGAGTTCATGGCCGCCTGGTCGAATACCCAGCGGCGGCCGTCGACGCCGACAACATCCGGCCCGGAAGGCAGGAGTTGTACCCATTCGGGGGTGCCGCCCGTGGGCAGCTCAGAGTTGAACGCGATGCGGTTCATGGCCGCGTACTACGCGGCCCCATGGGCGAGGTCTTGTAACGGGCGTTAGGAAGTGGACGAAGGTTTTAACCACACCGCCTCCACCGGGCGGGACGACGAGGCTTCCAGACTACGTTTAAAAACGTTCAAAAACGCCCTGTCGCCTCTCGCGGGGGCGGGGGCCTGGGGCTGGAGCCTGCGCCCCCATGCCCGCGCCATTGACGACGTGGCGGCGAATGCCTATATGAGACTCAAGCGTAGCCCTCGAAGACTGGAAAACCGTCGGGCCAGTGGTTGCTTTCGAGCTTCCATGCGGGGGTGCCGGGCATAGACCCGGAGGGCGTCCCGCCGAGGGCTACAGCTGACCATCCAGCGTCACCATCCCCATCTGCTTCAAATTCGCCTCCTGCACGAGAGCCCCGCTGCGCACGGCGTTGGTGAGCACGCCTTTGGCTGAGTAGTCCAGTCGGACCACCACGCGGCCAAGCTTCTCCTGCTCCAGGTCCAGCACGTAGAGCAAAGCCTTGCGCCTGCCCGCGCCGTCCCAGACCACGGCCTTGGCCTTGGCCAGGTAGGAGGGCAAATTCATCACCACGTCCTCGGGCAGGGCCTTTGCGCCCTTGCGCGCCTCGGCCAGCAGATGCGTCACCCCGCGCTGTTCGATGGTCAGCGCGGCGCTCTGCGGTGCCTCGCCCAGCGCCGCCAGCTTGTCCACGATCTTGGGTCGCAGGGCGCCCACCACGCGCCGACCGCCGGCGCCGACGGTGTCGCCGTGCGCGATGCGCCGCGCCCACTCGCGGTACTCGGCGTTGAGGTTGGCCAGGATCTCCTCAGGCATGTCCGCGGCCGCCGCGGCCCCAAGCCCGGCCGGCGCGGCGGCAACCTTCTCGCCCCACTGGCGCGCGGCCTGGCGCACGCGGTAGGCCTCCCCGAAGTTGTAATCGAAGCCGGGGTCGATGCCGACGGGAACCTGGCTGACCTCGCCCGTGCGGCGGTTGGTCCACTGCCGCGTCTGGACCTCCGGCGCGGTGGTCCGCACCGGGATGGCCCGCTCGGTGAAGTGTCCGGTGGGCAGGTCCGTCTCGGGGTCGACCTCCTGGATCTGCGCGCTCACGCCGCTCGCCTCCAGGCGGCCGGCCTCGGACTTCGAGACCTGACGCACGCGGCACTTGCAGCCGTAGCCGTTGGGCGGGTAGTGCGACTGCCAGAACTTGTCGTCGACCGGGAGCAGGGTCCCGGCCCAGGCGACGTGCTCCGGGCGGTGGTGCTCCGAAGGGCCAAGCTCGTAGAGCAGGTAGGGCAACGCCAGCTTGGTGCGCTGGATGCGCTCCCACTGCCCGGCGGCGCGCGCGGTGCGCATGTTCGTGTCGTAGATGGTCTTGAGCCGACGCGGGCTGCCCAGCTGGGCCATGCGCTTCTTGCCCGTCAGCGGATCCTCGACCTCCTTCACGCCCCACCAGCCCTGCCGTTGCAGCTCCGGCTTCAGGCCCTTGATGAAGTCGCGCAGGGTTGTTCCCTCTTCCAGCGCTTTCAGCGCGGCCGCGTGGATCCCCGTGAGCACGTCCAGCTCCGTTGCCTTGGCCACGGTGAAGTTGGCCACATGCTCCTCGCGCCAGACGTCCAGGTGGCTGAAAGAGGTTTTCAGCCCCTTGGCGCGGAAGAAGTCCAGCGCTTCCTTGGGCGGCGGGCCGGGAAAGGAGAAGCCCGGCTTCGGCGTGTAGTCTTGCTTCGGCATCAGCCCTCCGCGTCCCCCAGGCCGCGGGCCTTGAACGCGGCCAGCGCCAGGCCGCGCACCAGGGCCGAGGGATCCATGCTCTGCAACAGGTCGGGCAGCTTGGCCAGAAACTCTTCATAGCTCTGCGACTTGTCGGCCAGCTCCTGTATGGGGTTCACCACGGGGCCGAGCTGCTCTTCCCACCCGTCCAAGGCCTCGGCCGCAATCGGGCCCAGCTCGTCCAGGGCGTCGGCTTCGCTGTTGCTCGCCCGCCGTTCCCGGTTGGCCGCCATGCCGGGCTCGGTCCGAAGCGGGCTGCCCAGAACCTCGGCGTCATCCGCAGGATCCGGGAAGCCCAGGCGGTCGCGCACCACGGAGGCCTCCACCCGCAGGCCGAGCGGCACCAGCTTGGACAGGGCGTCGGTCAGGGCGGCGATGTCCTCGGGCTCGCGCACGGGCAGAAGCAGACGCGGGTACTTGCCGGAGGCCGGCGGGCCGAAGTTCAGGTCGATGAAGGGCCGCACCAGGTCACGGTTGATGGTCGCGGCGAGCTGAAGCGCATCGTCCTTGAGGATGTCCATGCGGACGTCGTTGTGCACCGTGGCTTGGCTCTGCGAACTGCCGTCGTCGCTGGTCATGGTCTGGCCCAGCACGGCCTTGCTCACCTGACGGTCCAGCCACTCGCCCAGGTTTTGGAACAGGCTTTGCCCGCCGGAAGTCCCGCCGCCGCTGTTGCCCGTCACAAAATCGATGCGCATGCTGTCCGGAATGACCGCCGCCGCGTCGCTGCCCAGGTTGGCCACGGCCGAGACCAGCGTCTTGATGTCATCGTCCGTGGCGTTGTCGCCATAGCGCCCCAGGCGCAGCGGCTGGCCGAAGACCTCGGCGAAGGCCATCCAGTCCGTGAGCGTGTAGCTCTTGCACATGTGGGCGGCGGCGACCAGCCTGGCCAGGCCGGCGCGAATGGGCAGCCCGCTCTTGAGCTTGGGCATGTGGACAAGGAACTTGTACGGGGGCAGGGGCACGCCGTCGACGGCGCCCAGATCCTCCAGGCGCAGCTCACGGCCGGTGTCCAGGTCGAAGCGGAAGAACTTCGGGTCGCGCCACTCGAACGCGGCCGGCCGCCAGAAACTGGGGCCGCGGTCCCACAGGATCTCGCAGACGGCATAGCCCTTGCCAAGGCCATCGAGCAGGTCCGTGCACAGGCCGGGGAACTCGGTGGAATCGGCGATGTGTTCGCGCACGGCGTCGGCCAGCTCCACGTCGCGCTTGTCGTCCGTGGCCGCCGCGACCGTGGGCTCCAGGCCGGAACAGGCGCGCTTGCGCGTGCCGAGGACCGAGGCGTAGTGCGGGTCGCGTTCCTCCATCTCCTCGGCCAGGATGAGGTAGGCGCGCAGGTCGCCCTCGGCGGCGGCGAGCAGGATCCTGGCCAGGCGATGCGGGGTCAGCCCCTGGGCGATGGCCTCGGCGTCCCAGGCCCGGCGCACGCCGGTCATGGTCGGCGCGGCGACTTCGCGCGTCAAGGCATCCCGTTCGATGGGCCGGCCCAGGTGGTCATAAAGCGTGATGTCCTTGGCCATGTCAGTCTCCTACAGGCTGCCGCGCCGGAAGCCGGCGGTCAGACGCACGCGGCGCGTGTGCGCGTCGCGGTCGGGCTCGTGGTCCGAGGTGACGGGGTTGCGGGCGACGCGGGCGTAACCGTAACGCTCCGTCACCCGGTTGCTGCTGGCGAACCAGGCCAGGGCCAACGCGATTGCGGCGTCGCCGTGGCGCAGCAGCTCGGCGTCCTTGGAGTCCTTGACCCGGACATCGGGCACCTTGATGACGCCGTCGGTCTCCACCAGCGCGCGCAGGTCGCCCTCGATGTCCGCGTCACGCGGCAGGTCGATGGTCCCATCCTCAAACGCGCCCACGAACTTGGGCATCCAGTCCTTGTACCAGGCCTGGCTCAGCACCACCTGGTGGATCTTCTCCGCTCCGAACTTGTCCGCCGTGTACTCGGCCAGGGTCTGACCGCTGCCTGAGGCGTCGATGGCCCCGCCGGCGAAGCGCGGCAAGGCCGGGATGAGCGACCAGAGGATCTGCTCCTGCTGACGCGTGGGCACGTTGTGCATCTCGATCACGAAGGGGCAACGGCGCATGAGCTGCTGGTCTATGCCCAGCGGCGTGATGACCGAGAAGTCGCGGTGGCGGGCGAAGTCCTGGCCGAACACGTGGGGCCAGGCCGGGTTGAGCTTGGCCAGAAGCGGGCGCAGGTTGGCCTCGATCCAGCCAAGCGCCCATTCGCGCCGGCGCTCGTCGGGCAGGCGCGTGAAGTCGTCGGACAGGGCGATGCGCAGCACGGGACGCACCTCGCGCATGGCCGCCTCAATCCAGACGCCGGGGATGGCCTGGCCGCCGCCGTCGCGCGGGATCACGTCCAGCTCCTCGCGCATGATGGCCACGCGCGGGCCGTAGGCCTTGCGGATGCGCTCGTACCAGGCGCGCTTGCCGTCCGGCGTCGCGGCCCAGCCCTTCATCAGGCAGACGCGCTCGTACAGCCCGCCGGCAACGGCGGTGTCGAAGGCGTAGGTATGGACGCCGGCCGAGTCGCCGTAGCGCCCGGTGCGCACGTCGCGGCAGAGGTCGTTGAAGGGATTGCGCACGCCGTTGTGCGTGGAGATGATGCGAATCTTGCCGCCCCAGATCAGCAGCGCCGTGGCTGCATCGAGCACGGCCTGGACGTTGGGGTGGAAGGCGGCCTCGTCGATGACCACGATGCCCTGTAGGCCGCGGATGTTGGCCGGCCGGCTGGAGAGCGCAACGATCTGAAAGCCCGAGGCGAAGCGGATGCGATAGGAGGTGATGTACTTGCTTGAGCCGTCGGGTTGCTGGTCCTCGAAGAGGAACTCCTCAATGCCGCTGACGCCGGCGGACTGTGCTTCGGCCATGACCCGCGCGAACTTGGCGCAGTAGCCGATGAACTCCAGACCCTTCTCCTTGGTGTCGCCGATGTAGTAGATGTTGTCGCCGCCGGCGGACTTGCGCGAGGCGGCGATGATGGTGTCGTCCAGGGCCTCGCCGAAGGTGATGCCCGTGCGGCGGCCCTTTGCTGCCACCTTGAAATCCCGCTGGTCCTTGGCCCAGGACACTTGGTGCGGCATGAGCACGCCGTCCGCCAACGGGTCGAAGCCCTCCGGGATGTCGCGCACGCTCGCGGGCAGTTCCTCCCAGGAGACGGTGCGGACGGTGTCGCCCAAGGGCTCCAGCGCCTGTGGCATCAGCGTACCCCCAGGACCTTTTCGCGCCAGAAACGCGCCTGCTCAGCGGTCAGGCCCTGGGCGTGGGCGGTCTCGTCGATGCGGCTGGCCACCTCAACCTCAAGTTCCTTGCGCGCCTGCTCGCGGATCTTGCCCACCAGCTCGGCGTCGGCCTTGCTGGCGCGCGCCAGATGGTCCAGGGCCTTGGACAGCCACATGGCGTCCTGGGCGCTGAGTGCGACGACCTTGTCGACCGCCGCGCCATCGTCCGAACATTCGTCGTCTTCGCCAGCCCGCAGGGCCAGGTCCGTCAATAACCCCTGCACCAGCTCCACGTTGAGGCGCAGGGCCTTGGACTCCGAGGCGCCGAACTTGGCGACGAGCGCCTCGGCCACCTCGCGGCTGCGGCGTATCCGCTCGCCCACCTTGTCCAGACGCTGCTTGTACCGCCCTAGGGCGGAGCGGGACACGTCCGCCCCTAGGCCGTCGAGCGCGGCCTTGATCTCGTCCAGGGTGCGGCCCTGGTCCAGCAGGGCGCCGATCTGCTCGCGCAGCTCCGGCGGCAGGCGGCGGACGGTGGACTGGCGCGGCATGGCCTAGGCCTCCGGCTCGGGCCGCTTGACGCCGGGGATGGTGGCGCGGCCGCTGGCCACGTCCGCGCCGCGCGCGGTGAGCTTGCCCACGGTGACGTCGGCGGCCTTGCCCACGGTGACGAGGCCCTGCTCGGCCAGCCAGGCCAGATCGGCCGCCAGGCGGTCGTGGCTCACGGTGTGGCCCACGGCGTCCAGGGCCGGGCGCAGCACGTAGACGTTGAGCTGGTAGTCCGGGCTTTCGGCCATGAGCCGCAGGATCATCAAGCGGCGATCCTCGGTCAGCAAGTTGTCAAAGCTCATTTGTCACCCCGCAAGTGGTGTTCGAGCAGCAAATTCAAGGGCCGCTCAATGCGCTGCATGATTTCGGCCTGGCCCTGGACGGTGGCGGCTACGGCCTTGATGCTGCCCTCGATCTCCGCCAGCTGCACGGCCATGGCCTGCACCTCGGCCGCGTCGGGCAGGGCCTTCTGCGCCTGCTCCAGCTCGGTTTGGCGCTTGGTCATGGCCAGGCACTGCGCATCACAGTGGGATCGGGCCACGAACTGTTTGCGCAGGCTCCACAGCACCCACACCAGCAGGCCCTGGAAGATGAGCAGCAGCAGCGACGCCGCGTTAAATGCGATGCTCAACGGGTCCATCAGCGGGCCTCCGTGGCGTTGGCGGTTTGCGGCAGGCCCTGCGCCCATTCGCGCAGGGCCATGTACCGGGCCTTGATGTCCCGGCAGATGCGCATGTTGTCGCGGTGGGTGATGAGGACGTCGGCCGGGGTCACGGCTGAGGGAAGTTCCCCGGCCTGAGCGGGCGGAACTCCTCCGCCGGCTCCGTCAGCGCCGGGGGCGGCGGCGGGACCGGCTGGATCACCGTCGCCGAGGCCGGAGGCGGCGTTGTAAAGGCGCACCCAGCCAAGGCTGAAACGGCAAGAGCCGTCAGCAGCAGGAGCAACAAGACGCGAGGCATCGGCGATCCTCCTATCGGTGATTGCGCCACTCTGCGCGGCGATGGTTTTCTGGGCCGTGGAAAGCGAACGCTGCAGCGCGTCGCGGCGGATGACTTCGGCGTCGACGATCCTGCGTGCGGTGTCGCTGGCCAGGCGGTTGGCCTGCACTTGCGCCGCCTCCAGCTTGGCGTACTTGGCGTCGCCCTTGGCCGTGGCGGTGCTCACGCCGTGGCGGTAGCCGCCCCAGCTGGCGGCCAGGAGCAGCAGGAGCACCACGAGGGCCGCGCCAAGGCCGATGGCCAGCTTGCCCTTGCCGGTCGATAGGAGCGCGGACAGGTCCATCAACGCACCTCCGTGCAGTCGATTCCCGGCCCCCAGGCCAGGTACTTGGGTTGCCGCTTGATCAGGATGGCCCGCGGGTAGTCGCGGTTCTGCCGCCAGTTGGCGGCCGAACGACCGGCGTTGACCGTCTCGACCGAGCCCCACCAGCGCAGCGGGTCAAAGCCGCGCCGTGCGGCCAGGGCAGCGTCGCGTCGCACCCAGCCGAGGCCGCCGTTGTAAGCGGCCAGGGTCATGGCCCAGGCGTCGGCCTCGGTCGCGGCGCGCACGCGGCCGCGCAGGTCCAGATCGTAGGCCGCCAGGGCGCGCAGCGCCCAGCCCGGATTGATCGGGTTCGCGGGGCCGAGGTCCGGACGGCTGCGCCCCAGGTCGCGCGCAGTGGCCGGCATGAATTGCGCCAGGCCGCTGGCCCCGACCCAGGAGTGCGCCTCCGGATTCCAGCCGCTTTCTTGTTCGGCCTGGGCGGCGAAGACCGCCACCGGGGCGGACAGGCCGCCCTCCACGCGCGCCGCCCGGACGAGCACCGAGCGGTACTGCTGCGCGGCGGCGGGGATGGTGTCGGCGGCGTAGGCGTGAGCGGCCCAGGACAGCACCAGGAGGCCGGCCAGCCAGAAGCCGACACCGGCCCAGAAGCCCAGCACAAGCAGCTTGACGCACTGCATGAGCGCATCGCCCCAGAACTTGAGAGAGCCCGCCCGCTGCGGTCGTGTTACCCACGGCTTGCGCATCGCCTGCCCCTACAGCGCCAGCGCCACGGCCAGCATGCAGGCGCAGACGATGGCCGCGCGGCGGCCGCAGGCGATAAAGAAAGCGGTCTGGTAGCCGTCGACGATGCCGTAGTCCGGCGCGTCATCGGCGAAGTCATTCACCTTGCGCCAGTCGAAGCGGAGGTACCCGCTCGGCTTGGCGTAGGGGAAGGCGGCCACGTCGAGCAGGTAGCCCAGGCAGCCGCCGGCGGCCACCGCGCCCAATTTGTACGCCAGCACCGGCGTCTGGTGCGGGGCGATGAGCGCCACCACGGCCACAAGGCCGGTGGCCAGGACGTTGGGCAGGGTCATGCGCGGGCTGCGCGTGCGGAACCAGTCGAAAACCTTAGCGAGGGAAGCCTTGATGCGATCCATGATGCCTCCACAGGGTTCCTCCTTGCCCGGCGTCCCACCGGGACCGTCCCGATGGGCCGCCGGGACCCGAAGGAGAGATCACGGCGAAACGCCGTGCGACGCCCTACGCCTAGCGTAGGGCGTGACCCGTGGTCTTGTAACCGACGTTACAAAGTGGGGGATGATGCGGATGGTTCCGCCAAGAGCGGCCCGGAGAAGACGGCGGGCCGGTCAGCTACAGCGGTTCGACAAAGAAATTGACGGCTGTCCCGAGGGTTTCACGAAACGTGTATTTGACGTGGCCGCGCTGCACGGATCGGGTGAAAACCTCGCCTTTAACATTGCGGCGTTGCTCCGCACCCTCCCGCTTACCCAGCATGCCCAGCTCGCGAAGGATGCCGTTCTTCTGTTCGCCCGTCAGGCCGGGCGAAAACAATTCGATCAGCGCATGTGAACAACCGACAAGATACACGACGCTTGTCTTGAGCGCGTCCTCGTTATCGCTCCAGGGGAAGAATGCAGTGAGGTCAACGACATTACCGCCTGGTTTATCCAATGTCCCGGCAAGACCAAGCGCGTTATCGAAAACAACTCGAAAGGAATTGTTCACGGTTGGGAGATTGTTGATGCGCAGCTTGACGCCGGAGCGTTTGGCCGCCTCGTTGAAGCGGTCCTTGAACTCGGCGACCGGGATGCTGAGAGTCTTTGCGTTGGCCCCGACTACCGTCTCGGCCTTGGGCTTTGCATCTTTCGACTGGCAGCCCAACAAAGCGGCCAACGCCACCAGGGCGATTACGAGCACGAGCTTCCGCATGTCCCCTCCTATCGTGCCTCGTGGCACCACCAGACAACCCGGCCGATGATCCTCACCGTGTCCGCCAAATCGCCGCGCAGATCAATCTCAACCGGCGCATAGGCTGGGTTGCTGCTGCGCAGCACAAGCGCTCCTGGCCTGCGCTCAACCTGCTTCACGACCACCGTGTCTTCAATGCCGACCGCATAGACCTTGCCGGCCAACACGTCCATCTGGCCCTGGTTGATGAGCACTGTGTCCCCGTCGCGCAGCTCGGGCTCCATGCTGTCGCCCGAGACTTCCATAAGCACCATGTCGTCGGGATTACCCTTCGAGCACAACCAGTCCTCGCGGAAGGCGTACCGCCCTTTGACCTCGGCGCTGGACTCGAAGCTGCCGCCGCCTGCGGATAGGCGGGCGGTGACCTTGGGCACCATAACGAATCCGTCAGCACGCGCGAAATTATGTGCGTCAAACAGGCGGTCATGGCCCAGTGGTCCAAATTTAGGCTTTGGAGTTTCATATGTTGAACCTTCACCCCAAAGAACCCACGAAGGCGACGCCCCAGTCGCCCGGCAAAGGTTCGCTATTGTGTCTGCGCCGGGCGTCCTGCCTCCCTTTTCATAGCCTCGCCACGTGTTGATATTCACGCCCACCAAATCCGCGAAATCCTGCTGCGGAACGTTGCCGCGCAACGATTTTAGCCGCGCGGCAAAAGCCTTCTGATCCGCTTCGATATCAAGTCCAGACCGTTTCATATTTCTGCCGAGGTGAAATTTTGAAAGGACGAGCGCAAAAATGAACTATTTTGCCCCAAGGACGTATTGACTATTGGTTCGTTTTTAGGCAAACCAAAGCCTGTGAGGTTCAAAAAGTGAACCTGCTAACCCGCTTTTAACCGCAAGTCGCCGGGGGCGCAATGTCTAAAAGGCCGTCCAATCCAGACCGGGGCATGGTCCAGCTGACCCTCCCACTGTCTGAGCTGGCCTCACAGAAGCTGCGAAGCGGCTCCCTCCGGGCGAAAGAGGCTGTCAAGGATGCGCTCAAGGCCGCCTTGGCCCGCTGCGGGCTTGCCCGCGAGGTCGTGGCCGACGAGCTGTCCCGCCTCACCGGCGAGAATATCTCCATCCACACCATCAACAACTGGATCGCGCCGGCCAAGGCGGAGCGCTCCATCCCGCTCGAATACGCCGCGGCCCTGGCCGTGATCACCGGGGACGTGGGCTTTCTCCGCGTCGCCTTGGAGGCGGCCGGGATCCTCGTCCTCACGGCCGAGCAAGCCCCGTACTACGAGCTTGGCCGCATCACCGCCGAGGACCGCGCACGCGCCGCCGCGCGCAAGGCCATCTTCGAGAGGCTGCCCCGATGACCCGCCGCACCCGCCAGCTCCGCGCATGGATGATGCGCAACGATTTGGACGCCAAGGCCATCGCCTCGGCCACGGGCGTCTCGCCGTCCGCCGTGTACCGCTACATCAAGGGACGCATGGCCAGTGCCCATTTGCGAGCCTGGTTTTTATCCCTGGGCTGCCCGGCCGTGCACCTGCCGGCCGCACGCAAGACCGCCACCTCCAACATCGGGAAGGCCGCATGACCAAGGAATCCACATCCTCAGCGCGCCGCGCGCTGCGCGTGCTCAAGGCCCTCCGGGGCCACAGCCTCACCGGACTGTCCAACAAGGAGCTGGCCGAGGGCCTGCGCGAGAACGCGCCGAACATCACCCGCGCCCTGCAGGAGCTGGAGGCCGAGGGACTGGCCACCAAGCTGGACACGGGGCGCTGGGCCCACAGCGTGGCCATGCTGCAGATCGCCCACGCCTACACCGCCGAGGTCGACGCGATGCAAGGCCGTATCACCGAGATGACCCGTCGCATCGCCGCAGGGGCCATGCGCTAAACCAACCAGGAGAGACCATGCCAACGCCAGAGACTCTTTTGACCGACACGGGGAAAGACTTCCTGTCCAAGACTTTCGAGGAGCTATCCCAAGAGTTGGAGGAACAATGCGCCACCACATTCATTTTTTTCCGAGCCGATGAAGGGGAGGCGGGCATGTTCACCCGGAATCCACGCATGATTGAGGCCCTCAAAAACTACATCGCGCAGGGAACGGATCTGGCTGAGGAGGCCCGCAATGCCGGAGAATAGCCCCACCCCCGAGATCACCGATGCTCGCGCAGCCGAGCTGATGGATATGCAGAACGCCGGCGCGGTGGCCGATACGGCCGTGCTCGCCTTCGCCGACGTGTACACGGCGTTGGGACGCATCCAGGCCGCCTCGTTCTTCGCCAGAATCGGAAATATTGCCGCCGCGCAGTTCGCTGCCCAGGTGCGTGAAGGCAAGAAATACAAGGGGATGCCCTACAACGACACGGAAGGGAACCGGAAATATATTTCCACTTTCGACGAGTTCTGCGAGGTCTTCCTCGGCAAGACCGGCCGCTATGTCAGGGAGCTTGTAAGCAACCTCCACACTCTCGGCACGGACCTCTACGAAGCCGCAGAAAAGACCGGATTCCGCGCCACGGACTATGCCGCCTTGAAGGCCCTGCCGGCGGCCGAGCAGGAGATCGTCAAGACCGCTCTGGCGGCCGAGAGCAAGGACCAGGTCCTGGACATCCTGCAGGACATGGCAGCGCGTCATCAGTCCGAACGCGCCGCGATGAAGAAGCAGACGGAAGATCTGCAGGCCGACCTGGACGCGCGCGACAAGCTCCTCGCCGACAAGGGCGACAAGCTCGACAAGACGCAGATGGAGCTGGAGAAGCTCAAGAGCCTGCCGCCGGCGAAGGCGGAAGTGCTCCGGCTGGAGCGCGAGCAGGAGGCCGCCAAGGGTCTGAGCCTCGCGGTGGTCGAGGCGCAGGCAGCCATCAACGCTCTGCTCGGCAAGCTGGCCGCCATCAAGGCCGCCGAGGTCAGCATCTACACCAAGCAGCACGCCGACCAGGTCGCCTCCTGGTTCTGCCAGCAAATCCAGTTTGCGTTGCAGGAGAACGGCATTCAGGCGGACATGGCGGAGATCGTGCTGCCCGAGTGGATGCGCGACGTGGCCAAGACCTCTCCGGTCGATCAGGAGGGTAAGTAGATGCAAACCGGAGCCGAACTCATCGCGGAAGAGCGGGCACGCCAGATCATCGACAAGGGCTACACGCCCGAGCACGACGAGAAGCACGAGGATGGTGAGCTTGCCGCGGCGGCAATCAGTTACGCAGCGGAGGCCTTGGGCTTCAAACAGCACGGCTCCGGCAGGCCCCTCCTCTGGCCTTGGCCTCAACAGGACTGGAAGCCCGAGGACAGCCGGCTTGAAAATCTGATCAAGGCAGGCGCGCTCATCGCCGCCGAAATCGACCGCATCCAGGCCGACATTATGAGACGCTCGGAGGCCGCGAAGTGACCCCGACAGCCGGCGAGACCACCTACCTGCTCGATCTGCGCGAGCGTCTGGCCGCCGCGCCGCATGGCGGCAAGGCCGCCCTTGTGGCCGCCGCCGCCCAGCTGCTCGCCTGCTCAGCGCAGGAGGTCTACCGCCGGCTGAAGGCCGTGGGCTTCGAGTCCGGACGCAAGCGCCGCTCGGACCGTGGCCGCAGCCTGGTCACCAAGGACGTGGCCCTGGAGGCCGCGGCCCTGATCCAAGGCGCCCGCCGCAAGACGGGGAAGAAGACCATGCCCCTGACCGAGGCGTTGAATATCCTGCGCGACAACGGCCATGGCTCCGTGGATCCCGCCACCGGCGAGGTCGCGCTGCCCACCTCCGCCGCCACGCTCTCCCGCAAGATGCGCTCTTACGGCTGCCACCCCGCCATGCTGGAGCAGGGCAGGCCCCACGTCCAGATGCGCAGCCTGCACCCCAACCACCTCTGGCAGGTGGACGCCAGCCTGTGCGTGCTCTTCTACATGCCCAAACAGGGTTTGCAGATCATGCCTGAAGGCGTGTTTTACAAGAACAAGATCAAAAACTTGGAGAAGGTCTCGCGCGAGCGCGTCTGGCGCTACGTCGTCACCGACCACTACTCCGGCGCACTCTACGTCCGCTACGTCCTGGCCGCCGGCGAGACTTCCGAGAACCTCGCGGAGACCTTCCTCCAGGCCATCCAGCCGCGCGGCGAGGACGATCCGATCCATGGGGTGCCCTTCGGCCTGTTGATGGATCCAGGCTCGGCAAACACCAGCCACCTCTTCATCAACCTGCTGGGCAACCTCGGGGTCGAGGTCCTGGTCCACAAGCCGGGACACTCCCGAGTCAAAGGGCAAGTTGAGCAGGCGCAGAACCTGGTGGAGACGCAGTTCGAGGGCCGGCTGGCCTACATGCGCATCGAGACCATCGACCAGCTCCAGGCTGCCGCCGACCGCTGGCGCAAGCACTTCAACGCCTGGGCGGTCCACTGCCGCCACGGCCGCACCCGCAACGCCATGTGGCTCACCATCACCGAGCAGCAACTGCGCATCGCGCCGAGCATGGAGCTGTGCCGCGAGCTGGTCACCTCCAAGCCCACGGAGGTCACGGTGACCGAAGGCATGACCATCACGCACTCGGTCAAGGGTTTTGGCCGGCAGACCTACGACCTGCACGGGTGCACGGGCGTCGTCCCGAAGCTCAAGGTCATGGTGATGGTCAACCCGTACCGCGCTCCGTCCGTGGACGTGGCCGTGACGGACGAGCGCGGCGACAAGACCGTGTGGGCCCTGGATCCGGTGCAAAAGGACGAGGCCGGCTTCCGCATCGACGCGCCTGTGTGGGGCCGGGAATACAAGGCCCTGCCCGACACCGTTGCCGACCAGCGCAACAAGGAGATCGAGGCCGCCGGGGTCGTGGCCGGCCGCAAGACGGGCGTTGCCCCCTTCGGTCTGGACATTGAGGCGGACATCGCCGCTGCCCCGTCCCCGGCCTACCTGCCGCGCCGCGGCCGGGACCTGGGCCTGGACGCCGCCCGGCGCGAGATACCGCCCCTGTCACATGTGGAGGCCGCCAAGGCCCTCAAGGCCCAGCTGGGCCCGGACTGGACCACCGAGCGCTACGCCTGGCTGGTGCAGCGCTACCCCAACGGCGTTCCCGCTGATCAGATCGACGAAATCGCAGCGCGCCTTGCCGCGCCGGCCACCCCGGCCGGGGCCGTGCTCAAGGTCGTTGCCGGAGGTGCAGCGTGCTGAATCTCAAGACCATCATCGACGGTTTGCCCGAGTTGTCCCAGCGCATGGTGGCCGACGCGGCCGGCATGAGCCCGGCCGCCTTCTGCCAGCTCGTCAACCGCGACGCTTGGCCCAAGAGGCTCGGCATGGGCGAGATCCGCCAACGCATCGAGGACTGCCTGCTGACCCACGGCGTGCCGCGCGAGCAGCTGCGCGACGCCTTCGTGCGGCACGGCGTCGCCAAGCACGAGACCAACTACACGCACCAGGCCAAGGCCAAATTTACGGCCGCCTCGACGGCCGAACCCGAACAGGAGGGCATCATGTTACTGAGACGGCAGGGACTTTTCCCGGAGACCAAGCGGCATTTCAGGCTGACCCGCAACCCCTTCCTCAACGACGTCCAGGCTCAGGACGACGTGTTCATGAGCGCGGACATCCGCTACGTGCGCGAGGCCATGTACGCCACCGCGCGCCACGGCGGGCTCATGGCCGTGGCCGGCGAGAGCGGCAGCGGCAAGACCATCCTGCGCCGCGACCTGCTCGACCGGCTGGCGCGCGAGGGCAAGCCCGTGCTGGTCATCGAGCCCTACGTCCTGGGCATGGAGGACACCGAGCGTCTGGGCAAGACCCTGCGCAGCACGCACATCGCCGAGGCCATCCTGCGCACGGTGACGCCGCTGGCGACCGTGGCCAGCAGCCCGGAGGCGCGCTTCCGCCAGGTCCACCGGGCGCTGACGGAGAGCAAGCGCGCGGGCAACACGCACGTGCTGATCATCGAGGAGGCGCACGACCTCTCCACGCCGCTCTTGAAGCACCTCAAGCGCTACATCGAGCTGACCGACGGCCTGACCCCGCTCATCGGGATCCTGCTCATCGGCCAAACCGAGCTCAAGACCAAGCTCTCCGAGTCCAACTACCAGGTCCGCGAGGTGGTCCAGCGCTGCGAGCTGGTGGAGCTGCCGCCCCTGCGCGGCGGCGACCTGCCGGCCTACCTGCGTTTCAAATTCGAGCGCGTGGGCATCCCCGACCTGGACAAGGTCATCACCGAGGACGGCGTCGAGGCCTTGCGTGAGCGGCTCACCGGCCAGTCCAGCCAGCGCGGCCGCGACGGGGTGAGCCTCTGCTACCCGTTGGCCGTCGGCAACTTCATGGTCGCCGCGCTCAACACCGCCGCCGAAATCGGCGCGCCCGTGGTCACGGCCGACGTGGTCCGCAACGTGTAGCCCCACAAAGGAGATCGCCATGATCCAGCAGAAGATCAACAGCGTGGCCAACCGGCTGCGCGAGCTGGGCGGCCAGGTCAGCCCGGAGCACTACGAGGTCATCCGCGCCGCCTGCGCCGAGCTGCTCGACGCGTCCGAAAGCGCGCGCCGCCTGGAGGCGGCCACGCTGTCCGTCACCATATCCGCAGTCAACATCACCATCCAGTAAGGAGGCACACGTGTCCAAGAGATTCAAGCCCGAGGCGCTGGTCATCAGCGACCTGCCCCAAGCCGACGAGGTCCTGCGCAGGCTGGCGGAGATCGACCGCGAACAGCGTCAGATTGAGTCCGGCGCGAACGCGCAGATTGACCAGATCAAGGCCCTTGCCAAGCAGGATCTGGAGCCCCTGGCCGAGGAGCGCAAGCGTCTGGAGACCGACCTAGCCGTGTTCGCCAACCTCAAGAAGGCCGAGTTGTTCGGCGATATCCGCAACCGCAGCCAGGAGCTGACCTTCGGCATCATCGGCTTCCGCCGCGCCAAGGCTCTCCGCCTGCTGGCAAAGCGCACCTGGGGCGGCGTCCTGGACGCGCTGGACGCCTACGGCTTCATCGCGGCCATCCGCATCAAGCGCGAGGTGGACAAGGCGGCCATGGCCGACTGGCCCGACGAGAAGCTGGCCCAGGTCGGCGTGCGCCGCGAGGTCACCGACGACTTCTTCGTCGAGCTGAAGCAGGAAGAGCTGCCCAGCCAGGCGGCCTAGAGCACAACCGCAACCCAGGAGATACAACCATGGAAGCATACGCGTGGAGAAGCGGCCTGATCCAGTTCGGGCGCAGGCGCCCGTATGGAGCCCTGCTCATCGCCCGCGGGCCGGCAAAGCTCGTGCGGGCCATCGTCGAGGTGAACGCCACCCTCGGTTACGACAACAAGACCCTTCTCGTGGGCAACGTCGCCTCGGCCGAGAGTGATGACGAGGCCTACAAGGCCCTGTGCGAATTCAAGGGCCGCGTTAAGACGCAGCTTCAAAGGCGCCTGCAGGTGCAGCCGGCCTAATCTGCAACCCTCAACGGAGGACACCATGACACAGCAGGATCTGATCAACCGCGTCAATCAGCGCGTCGGCACCATCTACGGCTCCAACGTGTCCCGCGTGAAGGCCACCATGGAGGCCCTGGGCGAGGTCGCCGCCGAGACGCTCAAGGACGGCGGCGAGGTCACGTTTCCGGGGATTGGCAAGCTGGTGGTGGTGGCGACCTCTGCGCGCACGCGCCGCAACCCGCGCACCGGAGCCCCGGTGCAGGTTCCGGCCGGGCGGGCGGCGCGGTTCAAGGCGGGGGCGAAGATCAAGGCCGCGTTGAAGGGCTAGGAGGCGGCCATGGGAGAACGCATCGAAACCGTCTACGGCCATGTCGACTACGCCGCCGCCTTGAACGTGCTTGAGGCTCATTGCGTCGAGCTCGAAGAGGAGATCGGCGAGCAGAACGCGGAGGCGACTATCGACGCGATTCGCGACCTGGCCGCCGAACAGGCCGAGGACGCGAACGAAGACGACGGCTCCGGGGACGAAGACGACTAAGCGAAACCGCCCTTCGGGGCGGTCGGCCGGACGTGGTGGTCCGGTCCTGACGAGCAGCCAAACAACAGGAAAGGCCATGAGCGAACGTTTCACTCTCACGCGCGGGGCCTTCGGGACGCCGGCAGTATGGGACACGCTGCGCAAACGCGTCCTGGTGGTCATGCCCTTCGACATGGAGCTGCCGGAGCCCCTGCGCAACGAGGCGGCCACGCGCATCGCCGAGCTGTGCCTGTGGGCCGTCAACCGCGCGCGCAACGACGTGCTGGCCAAGCTGGACGGGAGGACATCATGACCACGCCACGCTTCACCCTCGACCGCGCCTGCAACGGCTCCATGACCATCCGCGACGCTCAGCTCGGGGGCAAAGTCACCATTGTCGTGCTGCGCGCCCTGGACCTTATGCCGGCGGAGCAGGCCGAGGCCGCCGCCAAGCGCAAGGCCGAGATCTGCGCCGCCGCGCTCAACCATGCCCACGAGGCCAGAGAGAGGAGTGGGATGTCATGAAGATTTACATCGCAAGTTCCTGGAAGAATCAGCACGCCGTGGAGATGTTGACCGAGTGCCTCGAACAGCGCGGGCACGAGGTGGTCTCCTTCGTCCGCCAGGCCGCGCAGACCGAAGACCGCGTGCGCTTTGGCAAGCTCGACATCGAGGAGTGGCTTCGCTCCGAGGATGCCGCAGCGAAGTTCAAATTCGACACGGATGGAGCGACTAAGAGCGACCTCGTGATTTACATCGGTCCCTCGGGTACTGACGCCTGGGCGGAGGTTGGCGCGGCCTGGGCGTCCCGCGTGACGGTCCTGGGCTTGTGGTCCAAGGGTGAGCAGGCCGGGCTCATGCGCCACATGGTGGCTGCCTGGCACAAGGACTTCCGACACCTGCTGCGAGTCGTCGACGCGATCAGTGCAAGGCGGCAGCCCAAGGAGGAGCGTCCTCATGATTAGCGACGAGCGCAAGACGCCCTTGAGCGCCATATCGAATAGGCGCGCCGGCTGGCACGCCAAAAGCATCGCCAAGGCGTTGACTACCATCTCGGACGAAAAGGACAGGACCATCGCCGCTTCCTGCGCCATGATGCTCGCCAGCATCTGTCATGCCGCCAAGGCCGAGCGTATGTCGGTCCATGCCAAGCATCTCGACATCGGCCCGGTGGACACGGGATCCTGGCTCGTGACCGTCGAGCAGACGGATCCTGCCGGAACTCCGGTGGAGGAGATCCGTGAGAACAAAGGGCGGTTCGAGTTCAACGGTGATGTTGTGGGGCTATGGAACCGGGTTTCCTCATCCGGCCAGTTTATCCTGGAAGCCCTGCGCATCCTTTTTTTAGGCCGCGTGGCGATGGTGCTGCACAAGGCTATTCCGCTCACCGGTATGAGCGTCGAAACCAAGGAGGGCCGCCATGGCCATTCCCGCCCGTAACCTCGCGCCCTACAAGGGTTCGCTCATCAAGATCATCCACGTGGCCAAGCGCCAGCTGGACATGGATGACGAGACCTACCGCACCATGCTGCGTCGCCTGACCAACCGGGACTCGTGCTCGTTTTTGAGCATGAGCCAGCTTGAGGAGGTCGTGGACCATCTGCGTGGCCTGGGCTTCGCGGAGACGCCCGCGCGCAAGGCCAAGGTCAAGGCCAATCCCAAGCCGGCCGACGATCCGCAGTCCCGCAAGATCCGCAGCCTCTGGCTCACCTTGCGCGACATGGGCGCGATCAAGGACAGCAGCGAGGCGGCGCTGGCCAGCTTCGCCAGGCGCCAGACGCAGGTGGAGCGCCTGGAGTGGCTCAACAACTACCAGGCCGAGCGCGTCATCGAGAGCCTCAAGTCGTGGATCAAGCGGTTGGGAGGATAGCATGAGCAATGAGCGCGAGACTCCTCGGCAACTCGGAGCGGAGCTGCTCCAGGATCTGGCCGACAAGCTGGCCGCCCACGCCCAGGAGGCCTTCGGCGTCAGCGAGGCCAAGGCCAAGCGCTTCGCCGTGGAGGCCGCCGGCCGCGTGGCCGACGACTGGGGCGGACAGAATATTTACATGCCTATGGACTTGGTGGGCCGCCGAAGCGAGCGCAACGACCGGCTCTATCGCGACTTCACCGGCAACAACGTCCCGGAGCTAGCCACCAAGTATAGGCTATCGGTCCAATGCGTCTACCGCATCCTCAAGGTCCAGCATGAGCTGCATATGCCGAAGCAGCTCTCTCTTCTCACTGACGACCACGCGTAAGTTTCATTTCACATACTGCAACGTCGTTTCACTCGCGGCCGTCCCACATCATCCCGACTCGTCCCGGATAGTCCCGATTATCACGACCACCTGTTCCAAGTATAACGATGGGGATCAGGAGCATGAAACACACGCCACGACGTCGCGGTTTGATTTATGCCTCCGGCGGCCAAAGGGCCTTCGGCCCTCTGGACACCCGATAAGGGAAGACCACAACATTCGTATATGCGCGGGGTCCAGGGGGCGCGCAGCCTCCTGGCCTGCGGAAGCATAAAACACACGCCAAAACGTCGCGGCGGTCGATCAGACGCGATTCCGAAGCAGGGCCAGCAGCGCCAGAGCCTCGTTGGTGGGCCGGACCTCGACGCGCCGGTACTCGCGGCCGTCGCGCGTGCGGGTCATGAGGCCCATGTCGCACAGACCGCGCCGGAGCAGTGCGGGGTCGCCGAAGCCGTGCGCGAGGTTCAGGCACGCGTTGAGTTCCTGTTCGCTGTATACGCGGCGCGGCTCCACGCGCGCCCAGACGGCCCACAGACAGGGGTATTCGAGCCCACGGCGCGAGGGCCAGCGGGCCAGACGCCCGGTGGCGTCGAACAGGCGGGCGAGCCGCTTCAGGCGCTGGTCGGAGACCTCCGGCCGGGCCGGTTCGGCGGATGGCAGCGGAGCCGGCGGCGCAGCGTCCAGGGCGTCGGCGCGCAGGTGCTGGAAGTTGCGGAACCCGGCCGAGCGCGCCAGCATGTTCAGGAGCTGCAGGTGTCCGGGCGCGGATTCGCAGTGTTTGAGCTGCCCGCCAAGACTGCGGGCGAAGGCGGAGATGTCCTCCGCATGGAGGGGCAGGGGTGTCCTCGACATGACGCATCCTCTGCGTGCGCCTCTTCCCGCGATGGGGAAGCGCCGGTGGCCGCCGGCTTCCGGTCCGGCACGCGGCTGCGGTGTCGGGGGAAGGAACTGGGATGGCAGGTTTAGCTCCCCGGCGAGCGGGGCGGCGGCGCCTGGGTGAACTGCCGACCGCTTCCGGCTGTAGCGCAGGGGCGGCCGGAACGCAACCGGGCTATTCCAGCCAGATCAGCGAGAGCATGCGGCCGCAGGGCCGGGCGCGGCGGTAGGAGAAGAAGGCTCCGGGGTCGGCGAAGGTGCAGCGGTCGAGGCCGAAGATGCGCGAGGGGGCGAGGCCGGCGCGCTCCAGCTGATGGCGGGTGAGCCGCCAGAGGTCCACGGTGCGGCCGGCCGGGTCGTAGAAGTCGGCGAAGGCCGGGCCGAACTCGCGGTCGAAGCCGGTGAACTCGGCGTTGGCCGGGCCCAGGCTCGGGCCGCGCACGGCGAACAGATCGGCCGGGCCGCAGCCGTAGTGGGCGCAGAGGCGCGCCACGGCGCTGCCGGGCAGGTCCAGCACGTTGCCGCGCCAGCCCACGTGCAGGGCGGCCACGAAGCGGCCGGCGGCGTGGGCCAGGAGCACGGGCTGGCAGTCGGCGGTTTTGATGGCCAGGCCCAGGCCCCGGCGCGCGGTGGCCATGGCGTCGCCCTCCAGGGTCGCGGCGGCGTCCAGGGGCGTCGGCGCGGGCTCGATGCGCAGCGCGTCGCCGTGGACCTGGCGGAGTTCGCACCACTGCGCCAGACCGAGACGCGCGGCCAGGGCGCGGCGGTTGGCCGCGACGCGCGCGGGCTCGTCGCCCACGTCGAAGGACAGGTTGAGCGCGTCAAAGGGCGGCCGGCTCGCGCCCGGCGCGGCCGCGTCGAGGACGCGCGTGGAGAAGGCGCAACGGACGCCGGACAAACCGGGGAAACGGAAGGGTATCGGCCCTAGCGGAACCATTTGAGCTCGCGCTCGGTGCACACGCCCTGCACGGGCTCGTCCCACGCGTTGGTGGGCATGGTCTCCAGGCGCTGGAACTCGTAGCACAGGCCGATGGTCACGGCCTCGTCCATTTCCGGCAGGGCGAGCACGCGGTCGTAGTAGCCGCCGCCGAAGCCCAGGCGGTAGCCCAGGCCGTCGAAGGCCACGGCCGGCACCAGGGCCAGATCGGGGATGAAGGGCTCGCCGCTCTCCTCGCAGAGGGGGCACTTGGCGGCGGGCTCCAAGATGTTGTAGGCGCCGGTCTGCAGATCATCCATGCCGGCGCAGGCGCAAAGGTCCATGAATCCCGGCTGGTTGGGCCGGCAGCGGGGCAGCAGAGCCACGGAGCCCCGATCCCACAACTCCTGCAACAGGGGCACCGTGTCGATTTCGTTCTTGATGGGCCAGTACATGAGGACGCACCAGGCGTTCTTCCATTCGGACAATGCGCGGATGCGCTCAGCGACTGCCTCGCTGGCCTTTTGCACTTCCTGGGACGACAGCGCCATGCGTCGCTTCAGAATTTCCTTCCGCAACCTGTCCTTTTCCTGACTCGCCTCATTCATGCACAACCCCCAGAAGCCAGTTTCAGCGCCCCCATGCCCCTTTGCGCCGCGAGTCTCTGTATGCTATGCCGCACCGGATGGGAAGCGGAAAATTCCGCATTCCGCGGTCGGGCAAGTACGCTTATTCCCCGTGCCCGGAAGGGGTAGGGGCGCGGCCCTTCCGAATACTCCAGGAGGCGGCGAATGTACTGGATCGTCGTGGGCGACGTACATGAAAATTACGGCCGCATGGGCCGCCTTCCCGGCGTGGCCGGGGCCGAGGGGCTGATCCTCTCCGGCGACCTGACCAACCGCGGCGGCGCGGGCAAGGCCGCAGGCGTTCTTGAGGCCGCCCTGGCCGCCAATCCCAAGGTCTTCGCCCAGGTGGGCAACATGGATTTGCCGGAGCTCACCGAACATCTTGCGGCGCGCGGCCTGAACATCCACCGCGAGGCGCGCCTGCTCGCGCCCGGACTGGCGCTCATGGGCGTGGGCTATTCCAACCGCACGCCCTTCGGCACGCCCTCCGAGGCCGACGAGGACGAGCTGACCGCCTGGCTCGGCGAGGCCCACGCCAAGGCCAGGCTGCTGGCCGGCGCGGAAGGCCGGATTCTGGCCGTCATCCACACCCCGCCCAGGGACACGCCGGTGGACCGCCTGCCCAACGGCGCGGGCGTGGGCAGCCCGGCCGTGCGCGAGTTCCTCCTGCGGGAGCAGCCGGACGTCTGCGTCTGCGGCCACATCCACGAGGCCGCGGGCGAAACGCACCTGGGCTCCTGCCACGTGCTCAACCCCGGCATGCTGGCCGAGGGCGGCTTCGTACGCGTGGAGCTCAAGAACGGCCGGCTCTCCGCCTGTCTGGACCGGTTCTAGCCGCCGTGGCCGCCGGACTCGCCTGCCTGTTCGTGGGCAAGTGCCGCGAACCCTCCCTGCGCGATGCGTCCGAACTTTATGAAAAAAAGCTCGGCCGGTTGGCCCGCTGCGTGGTGACGGTGCTCAAGGACGCGCCCAGCTCCCTGCCGCCATTGGAGAAATCCTTGCGCGAGGGTCGCGAGATCCTGGCCCGCCTCGCCGCGGGCCATGTGCCCGTGGCCCTTGACGAAACCGGCGAAACATGGTCCAGCCGCGAGCTGGCCGCGCGCCTCAAGGCCTGGGAGAACGCCGCGCGCACGCCCTGCTTCATCGTGGGCGGGCCCTTCGGTCTCTCGGACGCGGTGCGCGAGCGCGCCGCCGCAGCCGGGGCGCTGTTCTCCCTGGGCCGCATCACCCTGCCGCACGAACTGGCCCGGGTGGTGCTCCTGGAACAGCTCTACCGCGCGGCCAGCATCAACAAGGGCCTGCCTTACCACCACGACTAAGGATCATGATCATGCTCGACAGCGCCTATCTGGATCGTCTCGCAGAATATTTCGACTCCGGCGACCTGGCCTTCGACTTCGAAAACGGGGACGAGGAGCGCCGGCACAAGATTCTCGAGTTCCTGGAAAAGCTCATGGACCTTGCGGACACCGCCGACGAACTCGCCACGCGACTCATCTTCAAGGACGGGCTGCTTCAACAGCTGGCCGGCGTCAAAGACCAGAAATAGCGGCGCCGGGCCCCGGCGGCGTAGTCTCGCGCGGCCTCCAGCGCGAAGCCGCCGCCGATCTCCGGCGGAGGCGGATCGCCGGCCAGCACCACCAGCCGGCCGCCGGGCCGCAGCAACCCCGCCGCCAGCGGCAGCAGCTTCGGCCAGGGCATGAACGCCCGGCTGACGATGACGTCCGCACGCGCCGGCAGGCCCAGCCGCGCCAGCTCCGTCCCCGCGTCCTCGGCCCGGCCGTGGACCGCGCGCGTCCGCGCCAGCCCAGCCGCAGCCACGGCCTGGCGCAGGAACACGGCCCGCTTTTCGCGCAGCTCCACCATGACGTAGTCCCCGGCCTCCCAGACGCAGCGCAGCGGGACGCCCGGCAGGCCCGCGCCCGCGCCGAGATCCAGCGTCAGCGGCGCATCCGGCAGCGGCAGTCCGCGCAGGAATCCCGCCAGGTGCAGGCTGTCCGCCGCGAGGTCGCGGAAGACCTCGGGCCAGCCGGTCTTGCCCACGAGGTTCATGGCCCGGCTCCACTTCAGCAGCAGCGTCAGGTAGCGCGCCAGACGCTCCGCCGGGGCCCCGTCCAGGGCGAAGCCGATGCGCGCGGCCTCGGCCAGGACCTCGGCGGGCGCGACCACGGGCGGCGGGGCGGTCTGTTTGGGCTTGGGCATGGCGCGTTGTACGCCGGCCGGCGGTCCGGGGCAAGACGCCGCGCAACGGAAAGGCCTCAGCCGGCCGCGATCAATTACTCTTTGACGCCCGGCCGCGAATGCCGTAAGTCAGCCCTCAAAATCCGGGACTCCGTGTCCCGGCAGAATCAACTCAGCACTTTCGAGGTTCCCGAATGAGCAAGCTCGCGACCCTGCCCGGCGACGACATCCGCCAGATCATGTGGCGCTACGCCGACCGGTACGATTTGCAGATGGTGGTCCAGTCCGCCCGCGGCGTTGCGCGCGGCCACGTGGCCCGCATGGTGGCCGACGGCGTGCGCCACAGCCACGACTGGACCGAGCGCAAGGACACCCTGCTCGACGCCTTCGACGCGTCGGGCCTGACCGCGCTGTACATGGACACCAACCAGGGCGGCTACATCGACGGGCCGAAGAATTTCGCCCTCTGCCTGACGACCTTCGAGCTGTCCTGGGTGGACGCCGGCGCGGCCACCTGCGGCCTGGCCACCAACCTGGCCCTTGCGCCCATCCACGAAAAGGGCACGCCCGAGCAGTGCGAACACTACATGAGCCTCGCCTGCCCGGCGGAGGGCCGCAAGACCATGCGCGGGGCCTTCGCCCTCACGGAGCCCCTGCCCTTCGTCGGCGTGGACACCGGCATCCTCACGAGCAAGGTGCGCGTGGCCGAATGGCGGGAGGGCGAGGAGCCCATCCTCCAGGTGGACAAGCGCGGCCGCTTCATCACCGGCATGGATTTCGCCGACTTCGTCACGGCGGCGGTGAACTCCGACGATCCGCGCATCAAGGGCTCGTGCATGGTCATCCTGGAGTCCGGCGACCCCGGCATGTTCGACCGCGGGGCCGTGACCAAGAAGATGGTCCACCAGCTCTCCAGCACCCGCGACCCCATCCTGAGCCTCCAGGTGCCCGCCAGCCGGATCATCGGCGGCTACACGATCAAGGACGGCGTCATCGTCCCCAACTATTCCCACGCCGAGATCATCGGCTCGGTGTTCCACCGCACGCGCATCCCCGTGGGCATCATGACCTCGGCCAAGCTGCTTTCGGCGGTGGAGCCGATCATCCGCTACCATCGCGCGCGCTTCCGCGGCGGCGACGCCCAGCCCGGCACCCCGCGCTACGACCAGGGCCTCCAGATGAAGGAGGACGCCACCCAGCGTCTGGCCGACCTCTGGGCCTGCGGCGAGGCCGGCTGCTCGCTGGCCTTCGACGCCGCGCGCAAGGCCGACCTCCTCGACCCGCTGGAGAAGCGCAAGGAGGAGCTGTTCCGCGAGCAGGGCGTCGGCGGTCCCCGCGCCCAGCTGAGCGCCCTGAAGAAGATGGAGCCGCTGGCCCTGGAATACATGGACCTGCTGTTCGCGCCCGAGGCCGAGCGGGACGCCGCGCGCTTCGCCGAGCTGTCCGCCGACGTGTTCGTGCAGTGCATCGTGCTCGACGCCGAGACCAACATCACCATCCCGGCGTGCAAGCTCTGGTGCCCGGGCGTCGGCGCGGACATGATGCGCCAGGCCGTGGCCCTCGTGGGCGGCTACGGCGTCACCGAGGACTGCCCCGGCTTCCTGTTCCAGAAGTGGAACGACACGCAGTTGGAGGCCACCTACGAGGGTCCGGAGGTGGTGCAGCGCCGCCACCTGACCGCGACCATGACCAACCCCGTGTTCCTGGCCCTCATGGGCCACTGGATCGACGACCTGGAGGGCCTGGCCGCGAGCTGGCCCGAGGCCGGGGCCAAGCCCCTGGCCCAGGCCATGCGCCTGTGGCTCTGGACCCTGAACCTCCTGCAGACCGCCAAGGACGCCGAGGGCAAGAAGCTCTACAGCGGCAACCGCCAGGGCGTGACCTTCCCCATGGCCGACGCCGTGTCCTGGCTGGCCGCGGCGCGCTGCTTCCTGGACGACGTGCGCGAGCTGAAGGCCAAGGGGCCGGAGAACCCGATCCTGGCCGAGGGCATCGTCGACACCGTGGGCTTCTTCGCCGACCTGACGACCCTCCAGAACGCCCGCGCCGCGGGCGAGGTGGGCCGCATCTGCGCCGAACTGGTCTACGGCTACGGCGCCCAGGGCGACTTCAGCGAATTCGCCGCGCTGCGTGCGGAACTCGACGCGAGCCTCGCCGGCGCGCGCCTGGCGCGCGACCGCGCGGGCGAGGCCCTCTGCGGCGTGATGATCCCCGAGGCGCTGGACTACCCGATGTAAGCGGCGGCCAGCCCTCCGGACACCCGCCACGAGAAATCCGCCCATTCACGCGGGTCCAGGGGGCGCGAAGCCCCCTGGCCTGCGGAGCATGAACCACACGCCACAACATTGCGGCGGCCGATAGGCCTCCAGGACTTACAGCACCTCGCGGCCCTCGCAAAGATTCACCAAAGAAGCCAGGGCCAGCACATGCGGCCGCCGCCCCCTGCCCTCGCGAACGGTCTTGAGCACGCCGCCTTTTTTCAACGCTTTCAGGATGTTAAACACACTCGGATAACTCGGCATGTTCGGCCTCTCCGCAAGATGCGTGGCCTGGAACACCGGCTGTGCGAACATGTGATCCAGCATGGGCACGGCGTACTGTGAACGTGTCAACGAGATCACCCGCTCCTTGAGCGATGCATAGAGATCAAGGATCTGCTCCGCTGTGGCGGCGTTGGCCTTGGCCTGGGCGTCCAGCGCCTCCAGAAAAAAAGCAGCCCAGCGTTGCCAAGCGCCGGGCTGCACGCCCAGCGGTCGGAGCTGGCCACAGTAAGCTTCCCGGTGTGCTTCCATATACGCGGAGACGTAAAACACAGGCTTGGAGATGATCTTCTTCTCGTAGAGAAATAGTGGCACGAGCATCCGGCCGATGCGGCCGTTGCCATCCATAAACGGGTGCAAAATCTCGAACTGGGCGTGGAGCACCGCAAGCTGCCCCAAGGGGTCCGGCTCATCCATGTGGTAATACTTCTCCCAGTTGTCCAACGCGGCCGGCAGATCCACATGGCTCGGCGGCACGAAAAACGCCGCTTCGATGGGTGTTCCGGGGACACCTATGTAGTTCTGGGCGGTGCGGAAGCGCCCAGGCTCCTTGTCGCGCCCGCGAACGCTGTCCAGCAAAATGCCGTGCAGCTCCAGCAGCAGATTGAGGTGAAAGGGCTTGGCCTCCAGCACCTCCACGGCGCGGCGCAGCGCATGTCGATAGTTGATGATCTCACCGATGTCCTTGCGCCGTTCCGCCGCGTCGGGCACCTCGCCCGCCTCGTATTTGAGGACTTCACCGAGTGTCGCCTGGGTGCCCTCCAGTTTCGAGGAGAGCACGGCCTCACGCGTAGTGAGCGGCGCAAGCAGCACGTCCGCCCCCGGCGTGCCCTTGATGATGCCGTCAAAATACGCCAAACTTCGATTCGCTCGGCCGAGCAGCGGAATAAGCGCCTTCCAATCCAGCTCTTCCAGAGGCAGGCGCTGGGGCACAAAGGGCTTCATGGCGGTTCCTTTTGCGTTGCGGTTTCCAAATACAAACCCTTTTGCATCAACATTTCCAGGAAAATCCTTAACGCAACGAGTATTACCTGTCACGCGCTTAATGCAACGAACCTCAACCCGCCGAATCGCAAAGGTATTTTCTAGAGAAAAGCTAGACGCCTCGGCAACAGCCTCGCCAACTCATATTGACTCCCCACTCCCGCCCGAGTAAAGGAGGGCAAGCCGTGGCGGCAGGACGCGCATCCGCAGCGCGCCCGCGTTCTTCTTTGCGCCTCGGCCATCCGCACGAGGAGACGCATGACCGACGAGTACACCCCCCCCATGGGCGAGGGCAGCGAAGCCCCCGCCGAGGGCCCCGAAGTCGAACGCCAGCGCATGGACGTGGACATCGCCTGCGTGGGCTTCGGCCCGGCCATGGGCGGCTTCCTGCACACCCTGTCCCAGGGCCTGACGAACGAGGACGGCACGCCCATCGCCGAGAGCCGCGCCATGCCCGGCATGCCGCCGCAGGTCATCTGCTACGAGCGCGCCGACGACCTCGGCTTCGGCGTCTCCGGCGTGGTCACCAAGGGCCGCGGCCTGAAGGCCAGCTTCCCGGACCTCGACCTTGCGCAGATCCCCATGGCCTGCGAGGTCAGCCGCGAGGACGTGGTCTACCTGCTCGACCCCGTGGGCGCGAGCCGCCGGCCGGCGGCCATGCGGCTGGCCGACCGCGCCCTGCGCCTGTTCGGCCTGGCCCGGAACCACGCCTTCCCCCTGCCGTACATCCCGAATTTCCTGCGCAAGGAGCCGGGGATGCTCCTGTCCATGGGCCAGTTCAACCAGTGGGCCGGCGCGCAGATCATGGGCCAGGGCCAGGCGCAGATCTGGCCGGGCACGCCCGTCGCCGAGCCCATCCTCTTCGATCAGGTCGTGGCCGGCGTGCGCCTGCAGGACCAGGGCGTGGACAAGCAGGGCCGGCCCGAGGCCGGCTTCATGCCCGGCATGGACATCCGCGCCCAGCTCACCGTGGTGGGCGACGGACCCGTGGGCGCGGTGGGCCGCGCGCTGGACGAAAAGCTCGGCCTGCCCGCCGGCAACCACATGCGCGAATGGGCCGTGGGCATGAAGATGGTCGTGGAGCTGCCGGAGTCCTGCACGCTCAAGCAGGGCTACGTGCTGCACACCCTGGGCTATCCCGAGCCGGAAATCTTCGGTTTTCTCTATGTCTACCCCGACCGTCTGGCCAGCCTGGGCATCTTCGTGCCCTCCTGGCTCGACAGCCCGGTGCGCACGGCGTACCGCTACCTCCAGCACTGGATGCAGCACCCGTACGTCTGGCCCCATCTTCAGGGCGGCCGCATGCGCTCCTGGGGGGCCAAGAGCCTCCAGGAATCCGGCCGCGGCGGCGAGCCCTTCCTCGCGGGCGACGGCTTCGCGCGCATCGGCGAGGGCTCCGGCACCACCAACGTGCTCACGGGCTCGGGCTTCGACGAGGCCTGGACCTCGGGCGTGCTCCTGGGCGTCAGCGTGCTGGAGCTGCTCAAGGCCGGCAAACCCTTCACCCGCGACAATCTGGAAAAGACCTACGTGCGCCGCCGCCGCGAGTCCTGGCTGGACCGCGAGGCCAAAATCGCCGCCAAGTCGCGCGACGGATTCACCTGTGGCATCGTCCAGGGGCTTCTGGGCATGGCGCTGGCCGGCTTCACGGACGGCAAGCTGTACTGGCCCGGCGACTCCAAATGCCCGCACGAGCGCATTCCGAGCCTCGAAGACTACTACCGCGGCCGCATCCCGGCCGAGGAGATCGCGCGCATCCGCAAGGAATGCACGCAGAAGGGCCTGCCCCTGCACGGCGCGCTCATGGACCGCGCGGGCTGGCCGCAGATCGAGCACGACGGCCAGCTGCTCGTGTCGCACCAGGACGCGCTGCTCATGGGCGGCAAGGTCCAGGCCGCGCCGGGCTACCGCGACCACGTGCGCTTCCGCAGCCTCGCGCTCTGCCGGGCCTGCGACGCCAAGGTCTGCGTCGAGGCCTGCTCCGGCCAGGCCATCACCATGAACCCCGAGGGCGGCGCGCCGCTTTTCGACCGCGAAAAGTGCGTCCACTGCGGCGCCTGCATCTGGAACTGCAGCAAGGCCTCGCCGCTCGGCGGCGACGGCGCCAACGTCGACTTCCAGGCCGGCGCGGGCGGGCTGCACTCGGCGGAGAACTAGAGAACGAGTGCGGGGGAGGAGAGGGATTTTATCCCGAAAGGTTCCCTCCTCCCCCGGGAACCACACCATTTTCAAGGAGTTCGCATGAAAGGATTGCAGATCGTGGTGCTCGGGTCCATCGTGCCCGACCCCTTGCAGACGCTGGAGCCGGTGGCCGGGCCGAACGGGCCGGCGCTGAAGAACGAGATGATGCTCCCGGCGGTGCTGGACCCCTGGGCCGCGTGCGCCCTGTTCGAGGCCGCCGCCCTGGCCAAGAAGACCGGCGGCAAGGTCTGGCTGGTGGCCCTGGGCCCCAAGGCCAAGCTCCAGCAGGTGATGATGAGCGTGGCCCAGAAGGCCCCCTTCGAGCTCGTGGCCCTGGACGGCCCGGCCGGCGGCTTCACCGACGCGGCCGAGACGGCGCGCGCCCTGGCCGGCGCGGTGGAGAAGATCCCCGGCCTGGACAAGGGCAAGCTTCTGCTCTTCGGCGGCTGGCAGTCGGCCTCGCGCAGCACGGGCGCGGTGTTGTCCATGGTCGGCGAGTTGCTCGGCGTCACCGAGCAGTTCCAGGGCGTGGACGAGATCGCCGTGGCCGAGGACGGCAGCTTCACGGTGCTGGAGCGCATCGAGGGCGGCAGCTACCAGATGAGTTCCTGCGCGGGCCTGCCGGCGGCCCTCGGCTGGGCCACGGGCAACCTGCCCGAGCCGCCGAACAACCCGCAGGTGGGCATGGCCAACATGCGGCTGATCATGCCGGCCCTGGCCAAGGCCGCGGCCTCGCCGCTCAAGGGCGAGGGGCTGCGCTACCAGGGCGTGGAGGTGCCGAGCCAGCGCCGGGAGACGCGCATCGTCAAGAACATGCCGGTGGACGACATCGCCCGCGAGCTGGCCGCATGGATCAAGGCCTAGAGGAGCGACACACATGAACGTGCTTTTCCTTGCGCATACGGAAGATGACGGCTCCCTGGGCAAGGCGGCCCTGGAGGCCCTGGGCGCGGCCAAAGGCCTCGGCGGGGAGCTGACGGTCGGACTTTACGGGGCCGAGGTGCAGAAGGCCGCCGACCGGATCGCCGGCTGCGGCGCGACCAAGTTCTACGGCGTGGCCGGCGCGGCCTTCAAGGACGCGCGCTACGCCTCGGACGCGGCGGCGGCCACGGCCATCGCCAAGGCCGCGGGCGCGGAGCTGATCGTCATGCCCTCCACCCCGCGCGCGAGCCGCGTGGCGGCGGGCGTGGCCCTGCGCCTGGGCGCGGCCGTGGACACGCGGCTCACCGGCCTGTCCGCCGAGGGCGGCAAGGTCGTGGCCACGCGCTGGTTCTACCGCCAGCGCATGGTCGGCAAGATCGAGCGCGACGCCCGGCCCTGGCTGGTGACTGTGGACTCCGGCTGCTTCGCCCCGCTGGAGGCCGCCGGCACGGCCAGCATGGAGATGCTGAATGTGGCCGTGGACAGCCGGACCACCGTGACCGGCGTCAAGGCCCCCGCGGCCGACGCCCAGACCATCCGGCCCGACGCCAAGCTGCTGCTCGTGGCCGGCGCGGGCTGGGGCAAGAGCCAGGCCGACGGCCAGAAGCACGTCGACGAGGCCGCGCAGCTCATCCTGGGCTTCCTGGCGGCCACGCAGTGCTCGCTGGGCAGCTCCAAGTCTTTGGTGGACCAGAGCGGCGAGGGCGCGGCCCTGCCCTTCCTCACGCACATGCACCAGGTCGGGCAAACCGGCGCCACCCCGCGCCACGCCAAGGGCCTGGCCACCTGCTGCCACGGTGAGGAGCCGCACGTGGTGGGCTGGCGCTTCATCGGCGAACGCCGGGCCATCAACCTCGACGCCTCCTGCGGCTGGGCCCAGGGCAAGACCGACGTGCTCTACGTGGCCGACGCCTTCGCGGTCATGCGCAAGCTGGTGAACCTGCTGCGCTAGGGTCCGGGAAACGGACGGACATCCGGCCGGGACGGGGGAACGCCTCCCGTCCCGGCTTTTTTGTCCCCGCGCGGCGCGGCGCATTGACGGAAGGTGCGGCGACGCGATACCGCTGGCACGACATTCGCGTTTAAAACCCCTTTGCCGCCGGAGTCCGCCATGACCGCAGCCAAAGCCCTCCCGCCGCTTCTGCTCCTGCTCGCGGCCCTCGCGCTGGCCCTGCCGCCGGCCGTCCGGGCCGAATCCGACGCCGCCGCCCGCCTGCGCGCCCTGGCCGAGCAGAGCGCCTCCGGCCAGAACGCCACGGACGCCGAGAAGTCCGCCGCGCGCGGCCTGTTCACCTCGCTGGCGGGCTCGGGGGCCAATTCCGAGGCCACGGGCAAGGCCGCGCTGGCCCTCTCGGAAATCGCCCTGGGCCAGGGCAAGACCGAGTCGGCCAAGAGCCTGGCCGAGGCCACCCTGGACATCATCGCCGGCAACAAGACCGGGACCTGGGCCACCCTGGCCGCCCGGGCCAAGACCCTGCTCGGCCTGGTGACCTCGGTGCAGCAGGCCTACGCCGCCACCAGCGCCGTGGCCGCGGACGGGGCGATCCTGTTCGTGGACGCGGACATGTTCGACCGCAAGCTCTCGGACACGCTGAACGCCAAGCCGGCCAGCGCCGAGGTGCGCTTCCCGGTGCGCGTGAGCATGAAGAAGCTGCCGGAGCGCCTGGACAAGTGGTTCTCGGCCATCGAAAAGAGCGGCGGCAAGGTGGATGCCGTGCCGGTTGCGGAAACCCGCGGCATTCTGGGCGATCTCATCGAGCTGGCGTTGAAGCTCTACGACCTCATGACCGCGCGCGACCTCTACGCGCCGGCGCAATACTACAACGCCACGGTGTACTACAAACGCTCCAGCGGCGAGGTGGTGCGCGTGGTCTTCGACTTGCGCGGGGCCGCGGCCAAGTAGCCGGCGCGTGACGCGCGCAAAAAGGCCGCCGGTGCGGGGATGACGTCCCGCGTCCGGCGGCCTTTTCGTTTTTCCGGCGCGGCTCAGCCGCCGATGGACTTGCCGATGCTGAAGCCCTTGCCCAGGGCCTCGCCCACGGCGAAGTAGCGGCTTGCGCCCGGGGAGTAGATGAGCGGCCGCAGCAGGGCGAGGTCGATCTGGCCGTCGGCCCCGAGGGCGGACTCCTCGGCCTTGACGTCGAGGATCTCGCCGATGAACAGGGTGTGCGCGCCCAGGTCCACGGACTTGTACAGCCGGCACTCCACCACGAGGGGGCACTCCCCGACGTAGGGCGCGTCCACCAGGGAGCTCTTCACGGCGGTGAGCTTGGCGGCGACGAACTTGTCGACGTTCGCGCCGGAGACCATGCCGGCGAAGTCGGCCTCGCGGATCTGGTCCTGGGAGGGCACGCTGACGGTGAAGCCGCCGCGGGCGGGGATCGCCGGATGGGTGTGGCGCTCCTTGCGCACGCCCACGCCGAGGCAGGCGGGTTTGGAGCAGCAGATGCCGCCCCAGGCCACGGTCATGATGTTCGGTTTGTCCTGCGCGTCGTAGGAGCCCACCAGCCAGACTGGGGTGGGCTGGGCGAGCGTGTTGGGTCCGAGGGACTTCTTCATCGGCGGGCCTCCTTGGGGGTTTCAACGGTGCATTCCGACCGGCAGTAAACCCCGGCGCCGGCGTTTTGTCAAAGCCGCCGCCGCGTTCCTCCGGACGGCGGCCCGCCTCAGGCCGGGACGACCGCGCCGTCCTCCATGCGCACCACCCGGTGGGCCAGGCGCGCGTACTCCTCGTTGTGCGTGACCATGACCACGGCCAGGCCCTCGGCCGGAAGCTCGCGCAGCAGCGCCATCACCGTCGCGCCCGTGGCGGAGTCCAGGCTGCCGGTGGGCTCGTCGGCGAAGAGCACGCGGGCGTCCTTGACCAGGGCCCGGGCGATGGCCACGCGCTGCTGCTCCCCGCCGGAGAGCTGGCCGGGCAGACGGCCGGCCTTTCCGACCAGGCCCACGCGCTCCAGGCACTCCAGGGCGCGCCGCCGCTGCGCTCCGGACACGGGCCGCAGGCCGCGCATGAAGGGCAGCAGCGTGTTCTCCAGGGCGGTGAGGTAGGGCAGCAGGTAGTGGAACTGGAAGATCACCGCGAAGTCGCGCTGGCGCAGGGCGTTGCTCCCGGCCTCCGAGGCCGCCGCGAGGTCGCCGCCGTCGTAGAGCAGGCGGCCCGCGTCGGGCCGGAGCAGCGTGGACAGCACGCTGAGCAGCGTGCTCTTGCCCGAGCCGGAGCGGCCCACAATGGCCACGAACTCGCCGGCCGCCACGTCCAGGGACACGCCCCTGAGGGCCTGCACCGGCGACCCGTCCTGGCTGAAGGATTTGACCACGTCCCGGGCCGAAAGCAGCGCGCTGGCGTCCATTCCGGCCTCCTAGAGCGTCACCAGCGCTTCGCTGGGTTCGATGTCGGCGGCCTTCCAGGCGGGGAAGAGCGAGGCCAGCGAGGTGAGCAGCGCCAAAACCGCGGCCGTGGCGAGCAGGTGCAGCGGATCGAAGGCGATGCCGGACGCGCCCTCGACCTCCAGCACCGCGAGGATGCGGAAGCTCACCAGATAGCCCGCGGCGTAGCCGATGAGCCCGGCGAGGAGCCCGATGCTCGCGGCCTCGACGCAGAAGATGGCGAACACGCTGCGCCGCGAGAACCCGAGGCTGCGCAGGATGCCGATCTCCTTCTTGCGCTCGTTCACGGCCGAAAGCATGGAGATGCCGACCATGGAGCAGCCGGTGAGCAGGATCACCAGGCTCACCGAGAGGATGAGCTTCTTCACGAAGTGCACCGAGACCATGCGCTGCTCCACGATGCCGCGCAGGGTCTTGATCTCCACGCCCGGCAGCGCGGCGGAGAGCTGCGTCACGATGTCGTCGATGGGGCAGCCGGAGCACAGCGCCGCCACCTCCACGAAATTGACCTTGCCCTCGCGGCCGACGGCCCTCTGCAGGGCGTCCATGTCGGCCAGCAGCACGTTGTCGTCCTCGCCGCCCGTGGGCGCGAGGATGCCGGACACGGTGAACGCGTGCTTGCCCAGCGGCACCTTGGAGCCGACCGCGAGCCCCAGCTTCCGCGCCGCCGCGCTGCCGGCCAGGAGCGCATCGCCGGCATGGACCGCCGCCAGCTCCGCGCCCACGGCCAAGGGCGCGCGCGGCCCCTCGGGCTCGCCGTGGCCGGCCATGCCGGACGCGCGCGCGGCGGCCTCCTGCGGCGTCTCGCCGGGGAACGCGCCCTGCTCCACCATCCAGTAGCCCTTGAGCAGCTTCTCCTGGGCGAAGCGCACGCCCACCAGCGCCACGGCCGCGCCGTTCACGCGGTCCATGACCACCAGCTTGGGCGCGATGACGCTGATGCGCTCGCGCAGGGGGATGGCGTCGATCTTGGCGGCCACGTCCCGCTCGTCCAGATAGGCCACGTCGAAGAGCATGTCGCCCATGGAGAAGCCGCCGTAGCTCACGGTGAGCTTCTCGCTCTTGGGGGAGATCAGGATGTTGGCGCCGAAGCTGACGAGCTTTTTCTCCAGCCCCTCGCCCACCACGCGCGAGACGAAGGCCAGGGACACGATGGACACAACGCCCAGGGTGAACACGAGCAGGAGCAGGAGCGTGCGCACCCACTTCTTGCGGGCGTTGCGGCTGGCGATGGTGAGTATGTTCATAAGGTGGTGGTGAAGGGTTATGCCTCCGGCGTCCAGGGACCTTCGGCCCCTGGACCCCATGACCGGCGACGCGCAGCGTCGCCGGCCTGCCGGGGCCGGGTGGCGGGGGCGGGGCACGGCCCCCCCGACTAGAAGAATTTGGCTCCGGCGGCGAGGTCGGCCTCGCGGATGACGACGTTGGACCCGGCGATGGTCCGCGGCAGGGGCGAGGGGTTGCAGCCGCCCTTGACGTCCATGACGCGGGTGGAGTGGAACTTCTGGCCGCAGTTGTTGCAGACCAGATAGTCGCCCTCCTGGGAGTAGCCCTTCTTGGACTGGTAGCACACGTCGCAGGCGTCCAGGGCGGTGCGGATGACGCCGTCGCGGCTCTTGATGACGAAGAATTTGATCGTCTTGCCGCCGGCGTTGAAGGCGTAGAAGTGGGCCTTGCCGTCGGAGACCTTGGCCACGGGGATGCTCACCGCGCCGCCTGTGGCGCGGACCGTGTCCGGCCCGCCGAAGAATCCGGCGTGGGCGTGGCGCGCGGTGGAGAAAATGAACACGGCCAGGGCGGCCGCAAGGGCGAGGAGCAGCACGTGGCCGGGGGCGGGGAAGGAGCGGTGGATGGCGACGGCGCGCGGGCGACGCGGGTCGTGGGGATGCTCGTGCATGGCGGCGGGACTCCTGGCGGCTGAAGCTTGAACGGGCCGGGGACGGAGGTGGAAGAGCGAAACCTCCGTCCCCGGAAGTGCAAACCCTCTCTGCACACGTTTCTCATTAAGGCAAGCTCCGTGCCAAACCAAAAAATCCCGGTGCTTCATGGAGATACCTGCCCGGACGCTCTGGAACGGCCTTCTTTTTGTGCAATCCGCGGCACAATGCGCTGCCATTTCTTGCACAACGTCAAACGCCCAGCGCCCCGGATCCGCCCGGAAGGCGCGTGTTTTCTCGGGAAAACGGCTTGACGTTTCCAGGGGACTCTGGAATAGAGCCGTGGAGGATTTGCTCCCCTTTTTTCATGGCGCGCTGGCGTCCGGCCGTATCTCTGCATCTCGCGGAGGGCATCCGGGCGTCTGCGTCTTCAAGCACTGGGGCGGGGGTTTTCATGGGGCTGCTTGAGGCCATCTGCGCGCGCCAGGATGAACTGGCCCGGAAATGGGCTGCGCTCATTCTTGGCACGTATCCGGAACAGACACAGGCGGTTTGGCGCGACAACCACGACCGCTTCGCCAATCCCGTCGGCCACGCCATCGACACGGCCACGCGGGGCCTGCTGCCATTGCTGTTGGAGTGGAACGACGCCGAGGCCGTGGCCAACTGCCTGGAGCAGTTGGTCAAAATCCGCGCCGTGCAGGACTTCAGTCCGTCCAAGGCCCTGTCCTTCATCTTTCTGCTGAAGAAGCTCCTGCGCCAGGAGTTCAGCGAGGAACTCAGCGCCGACGGCCGTCTGGCCGAGCTGCTCGCCTTCGAAACCCGCATCGACAATCTGGCGGTTATCGCCTTCGACCTTTACGTGGCCGCGCGCGATCAGGTGCAGCGCATGCGCGTCGAGGAAGTCAAGCGCGCGCACAAAAACATCGTGCGCCGCGCCAATCTCATGCGACCGGACGTTACGGCCCCAAAGGCCGGGTAGTACTTTTCCCCGTGGCCGCCCCGGTGTTGCTGCAGGGACGGCCAAACAACAAGCGAGGTGTCGGCAGATGAAAGCGATCTTTTCCCTTATCCTGGTCCTGGCCCTGGTGGTAATCGCCGCCATGGGCGCGGGCGCGGCAAAGATGCATACCATCTTCGCCTACTGCATCCCCGGGACCGCCTTCGTCATCTTCCTGGTCGGATTCCTGTGCAAGGTCGTCGCCTGGGCCAAACGGCCGGTGCCCTTCCGCATCCCGACCACCGGCGGCCAGCAGCAGAGCCTGGACTGGATCAGCCAGAACAAGTGGGACAACCCCTCCACCGGCCCGCAGACCTTCATCCGCATGGTCCTTGAGGTGCTCACCTTCCGCTCGCTGTTCCGCAACACCAAGACCGTGCTGCGCCACGACGAGGGCAAGAATCCGGTGGTGGCCTACGTCTCGGCCAAGTGGCTGTGGCTCTTCGCCATCACCTTCCACTACGGCTTCCTGCTGGTCGTGGTGCGCCACATGCGCCTGTTCATGCAGCCGGTGCCGGTGCCCATCGCCACGCTGGACTACTTCGACAGCATCCTGCAGGTCCTGTCCCCGACCATCTACATTTCCGACCTGATGATCCTCGGCGGCGCGACCCTGCTGCTCCTGCGCCGCTTCTTCGACTGCAAGGTGCGCTTCATCTCGCTGGTCAACGACTACTTCCCGCTGTTCCTGATCCTCGGCGTCGCGCTGTCGGGCATGTACATGCGCTACATCGCCAAGGTGGACATCCTGGCGGTGAAGGACGTCGTCATGGGTCTGGCCACCTTCCAGTTCAAGACCCCGGCCGAGGCCATCAGCACCAGCTTCTACGTCCACCTGTTCCTGGTGAGCTGCCTGCTGGTCTACTTCCCCTTCTCCAAGCTGATGCACATGGGCGGCGTGTTCCTCTCGCCCACGCGCAACATGCCCAACGACACCCGCATCAACCACTACGAAAATCCGTGGAACGATCCCAACGTGAAGCCGCACAGCTACGCGGCCTATGAGGACGAGTTCCGCGAACCCATGTTCGAGGCCGGCCTGCCCCTGGAGAAGAACCCGGACCAGGCAGCCTAGCCGCCGACGGGCCCTGACGAAAAGAAACTTTTTCCGCGAGGAGAAGACATGGCAAAAATTATCAAGCCCGATGAGATGCTGAAAAGCATCAACTACACCCCGCCGGCCACCGACTGGATGCAGCTGCCCAACGACTTCTCGGCCGGCCGCTGGGCCTATCCGGCCAAAAAGGATAAGGTCGAGTACCTGATGCACGAGATGCCGCAGGGCATCTTCGGCAACCCGCGCGAGTGGAGCCCCGGCGACGCCGACTGGAAGCTCCCGGCCAACTGGAAGGAAATCGTCATGAACGGCTTCCGCGAGCGCCTGGACAAATACCGCTCGCTCAAGCTGTTCATGGACATCTGCGTGCGCTGCGGCGCCTGCGCCGACAAGTGCCACTACTTCATCGGCTCCGGCGACCCCAAGAACATGCCGGTGCTCCGCGCCGAACTCATGCGCTCCATCTACCGCGGCGAATTCACCCTCGCCGGCAAGATCCTGGGCAAGCTCACCGGCGCCCGCGTGATGGAGGAGGACGTCCTCAAGGAGTGGTTCCTCTACTTCTACCAGTGCACCGAGTGCCGCCGCTGCTCGCTGTTCTGCCCCTACGGCATCGACACCGCCGAGGTGACGATGATGGCCCGCGAGCTGCTGCACCTCGTCGGCGTCAACATCAACTGGATCCTGGAGCCGGTGTCCAACTGCAACCGCACCGGCAACCACCTGGGCATCCAGCCCCACGCCTTCAAGGACATCGTCGACTTCATGCTCGACGACATCGAGACCGTCACCGGCAAGCGCGTCAAGTGCCCGCTCAATGAAAAGGGCCACGAGATCCTGTTCATCACCCCCTCGGGCGACGTCTTCGCCGACCCCGGCATCTACACCTTCATGGGCTACCTGATGCTCTTCGACGCCATCGGGCTCGACTTCACCATGAGCACCTACGCCTCCGAGGGCGGCAACTTCGGCCTGTTCACCAGCTCCGAGGTCATGAAGAGCCTGAACGGCAAGATGTACGCCGAGGCCAACCGCCTGGGCTGCAAGTGGATCCTCGGCGGCGAGTGCGGCCACATGTGGCGCGTCATCAACCAGTACATGGACACCATGAACGGCAGCCTCCAGGGCCCGCAGATGCAGACCCCGGTGTCGCCGATCACCGGCACGGTGTTCGCCAACGCCAAGCAGACCAAGATGGTCCACATCGCGGAGTTCACCGCCGACCTGATCAAGCACAACAAGCTCAAGCTCGACAAGAGCCGGAACTCCGACATCATCGCCACCTTCCACGACTCCTGCAACCCGGCCCGCGCCATGGGCATGTTCGAGGAGCCGCGCTACGTCCTCAAAAACGTCGTGGACCAGTTCTACGAAATGCCGCCCAACACCATCCGCGAGCAGACCTTCTGCTGCGCCGGCGGCAGCGGCCTGAACACCGACGAGATCATGGAGATCCGCATGCGCGGCGGCCTGCCGCGCGGCAACGCCCTGCGCTACGTGCAGGAGAAGCACGGCGTGAACACCATGGCCTGCGTCTGCGCCATCGACCGCGCCACGCTCGTCCCCCTGGCCGACTACTGGGCTCCGGGGGTGCGCATCACCGGCCTGCACGAGCTCGTGGCCAACGCCCTCATCCTCGACGGGGAGGAGGAGCGCACCATGAACCTGCGCCAGGAGCCCTTGCCCGGCGTGGAGGAGGAGTAGCCGATGAAACTCTACAACGGCGGTAAAATCATCACCGGCCTGGTGATCTTCCTGGCCATCTTCCTGGCGCCCTTCGCCTACAATGCGGGCAAGGCCGCCTACTCCCAGCCCAAGCTCAAGATGCCCGAGAACGAAAAGGAGTGCGTCGAGAGCAAGGAGTTCATGCGCGAGAAGCACATGCAGCTCCTCGACCAGTGGCGAGACTGGGCCCTGCGCGACGGCCCCCGCGTCTACGTCAACAGCAAGGGCAAGGAGTTCGAGATCAGCCTGCAGAAGACCTGCATGAAGTGCCACACCAACAAGGCGGAGTTCTGCGACAAGTGTCACAATGACGCTGCCGTGAACCCCTATTGCTGGGATTGCCACGTCCAGCCGGAGGGCCTGAAGAAATGAACCACACCAGAAGAAACTTCCTGAAGTTCGCCGGGCTCACCGCGGCCGGACTCTGCACGGCCGGCGCCGGCGGAGTGTTCGCCGCCGCGGGCTCCGGCTCCTCCGTCAAGGAGGGGGAAAAGGCGCTCAAGGCCAAACGCTGGGCCATGGTCATCGACACCAAGAAGTGCGGCACCAAGGAGGCCATCGACGCCCTGGCGAAGGCCTGCCACTCCTGGCACAACGTGCCGGACATCCCGGGCAAGCAGAACGTCAAGTGGATCTGGGCCGCCGGCTTCGAACAGGCCTTCGACCAGCCCAACGACCACCTCGACGAGGAGCTGGAGAAGCGCCAGTTCGTGATGCTCTGCAACCACTGCAACAACGCCCCCTGCGTCCGCGCCTGCCCCACCCAGCCCACCTTCAAGCGCCCGGACGGCATCGTGGCCATGGACTACCACCGCTGCATCGGCTGCCGCTTCTGCATGGCCGCCTGCCCCTTCGGCGCGCGCAGCTTCAACTTCATGGAGCCCCGGCTGCACCTCGACCTGACCAAGCTGAACAAGCTCTTCCCCACGCGCATGCGCGGCGTCGTCGAGAAGTGCAACTTCTGCGTCGACCGTCTCGCCGACGGCAAACAGCCCGCCTGCGTCGAGGCCTCCAACGGCGCGCTGGTCTTCGGCGACCTCACCGACACCAATTCGGAGGTGCGCAAGCTCCTGCGCGAGCATTACACCATCCGGCGCAAACCCTCGCTCGGCACCGAGCCCAGCGTCTACTACATCATCTAGGGGGGGCACTGAAATGCTCGAAAAAGCACTCAAAGGTACTCCCAGGTACTACCTGTGGATCGGGTTTCTGCTCGTCGTCATGGGCTTGGCGTCGGGGGCGTACGTCATCCAGTTGATGAACGGCCTGACCATTACCGGCATGAGCCGCGACGTGTCCTGGGGATTCTACATCTCCCAGTTCACGTACCTCGTCGGTCTGGCCGCCTCGGGCGTCATGATCGTCCTGCCCTACTACTTCCACCACTACAAGAAGTTCAAGGACCTGGTCATCTTCGGTGAGTTCATGGCCATCGCCGCCATCGTCATGTGCATGGGCTTCATCGTCGTCGACCTCGGCCAGCCGCAACGCATGCTCAACGTCATGCTCTTCCCCACGCCGCACTCCATGCTGTTCTGGGACATGATCGTCCTGTGCGGCTACCTGATCCTGAACATCCTGGTGGGCTGGACCTGCCTGGAATGCGACCGCCAGCACCTGCCGCATCCCAAGTGGACCAAGATCCTGGCCTACGTCTCGATCATCTGGGCCTTCTCCATCCACACCGTCACGGCCTTCCTGTACCAGGGCCTGCCCGGCCGCCACTACTGGCTCACCGCCATCCTGGCCGCCCGCTTCCTGGCCTCGGCCTTCTGCTCCGGCCCGGCCATCCTGCTGCTGGTCATCCTGATCACCGAGAAGGTCACCACCTTCAAAGCCGAGGTCGAAGGCGTCGCCACACTGGCCAAGATCATCACCTACGCCATGTGCGTGAACGTCTTCTTCTTCCTCTGCGAAGTGTTCACCGCCTTCTACTCCAACATCCCCGGGCACATGAATTCGCTGGCCTACCTCTTCAGCGGATTTGAGGGCCACACCGAACTCGTGGGCTTCATGTGGACCGCCGCCGTGTTCGGCCTGGGCAGCCTCGCCCTGCTCATCCCGCCCAAGCTGCGCGACAACCGCAGCCTGCTGCCCTGGTCCCTGGTCATCCTCGTGATCGCCACCTGGATCGACAAGGGCCTCGCGCTGCTCATCGGCGGCTTCAACCCGACCCCGTTCGAGACGATCAGCCCCTACTGGCCCACCGGCAAGGAGCTCGCCGTCGCGCTCATGATCTACTCGCTCGGCGCGCTGGTGGTCACCATCCTGTTCAAGACCGCCACCGAGGTGAAGCAGGAAATCGGCGCTTCCCAGAAGCCCGAACCCGCCGAAACCGAAGCCTAATCGCACGCCATACGCATCCCAAGAGCGCCCTCCCCACCCGGAGGGCGCTCTTTTTTTCGCCGCAACCTCGCGGCTTGATTTATGCCTCCGGAGTCCAAAGGACC
>Ga0183096_1000427_pt1 | contig 58973 bp, 58 predicted proteins | sample Biomet5_FD_127791 | JGI IMG/M metagenome (GOLD analysis project Ga0183096, IMG submission 127791) | Microbial communities from bioreactor (seeded with sewage sludge) at LBNL, California, USA - Biofuel metagenome 5 (version 2) (version 3) | ecosystem: Engineered > Bioreactor > Anaerobic >... | reverse complement strand
AAATATCAGCCAGAACATACCGGATTGTAAAGACACAAAAAGTCCTTGCTATCACCGACAGCAAGGACTTAACTGGAATCTTTGGAAACTACTTGGATCAGGTTATGGCGGAGGCGTGTGTGAATCGGTTTAATCTTATAAAACATTGCTATTACTGAACAATCCAATTCCATAAAATAGTGCTATCTGGTTATAAGCCGACTTGATCAAATTCATGTATCCACTTAATGCATGTATTGCCAATGATATTTAAAGCATAAAAAAGGGCTGGCTTCTGCTGTGGAGTCAGCCCAGATTTTACTTTATTATTCCTTTTTCTTTTGCTATCTCTTTAAGTCTTGCGTCAACGGCAGCAGGATCGTCGTAGTTTACAGACGGAGAAACAACAACACTTGCTTCTTTTGCCCCAATAGGTTTTGTATCCCCCATCGCTGCAGCAGTTTGAACCTGACTTTTGGCCGGACTTATAAGTTTGTCACCCCAGCGCCATTCATTCCCGTCAATTACTTTCTTTCCAAAGAGACCCACTACTATAACCTGTAAAAGGCTCCAATAGTCACCAGGAAGCTCAATAGGCGCTATATGCATGCCAAATCCGGCAAGCAGCGGGAACAGAATATAGTTGGCCGCAAGATAGATTACCGCCAGCCATATTAAGGCCGGAATTCCCCCGGCGACAAACAGAGATTTGTTCCCCATCATTGCCTGAAGGACACCCATCCGCGCAATGCTTTCCTGAGCATCCAGTTTAGCAATTTCAAGCTTCAATTCACTTTGCTTATTAGGATCTGGGATAATCTTGTTGATAATATCCCCTATTGCAGGAATAGCCTGCAGAAGATTAATTGCCATCGTTTTTCTTCCTTTCGATACCAAGTTTTGAATAAATCAGGTTGTCAACAATCTCATAGAACCAGTCCATACCGCGTGAAATAATGGTTGCAGCCACACCGACACCAACATACGGGCTTATTCCGAACCCTTTGCATACACACCCGACAAGAGAGCCTATAAACATTGCCTTCAGGTTCTTAGCAATGAAGATTGCAACATTGAACGGCTCTTTGCCGTAGTGTTTGCTGAAATATTTTGCTATGCTTGTTATCAGGGTTGTAAGCAGATAAGGAATAATCATCAGCACAAAATCCCGGCATGACTCCAGGAATGAATTCAACTCCTGCTGGCTCATTGATCTATCCCCTGGCCAAAAAGGTGTCTACGCCGTTTGCAACAGCACCGGCAAATTTTTCACGCCATATTTCAGACGCTAATCTTGAAGCATCATCAGCGTTGGAAATAAATTGAGCTTCAATCAGAACAGCCGGCATCGTTGATGCAGATATTACAGTCCAGTTATTCTCTTTATCCGGATCTCCGTCACTGTTGTCCTGGCGAGTCTTTCCGCCGACAAGCGACGAATACGCCTTGAATATATCAGTGGCGAGCAAGTCCGCTATGCTATGTCCCTTTGTTGTCCATATCTCGAACCCGCTGGCCGAAGCATTAGCAGCGGAATTGCAATGAATGGAGATGAAAATTTTTGCACCAACGCTGTTAGCTATTCGCGCCCGCTCAGTAAGTGCAATATATTCATCAATTGCACGCGTATAATGCACATCATAGCCGCGTTTAACAAACTCTTTGCCAAGCGCCCGGCACATCAGCAAGGTTATGTCCTTCTCCTTGAGTCCATTCGCACACGCACCAGGGTCCTTACCGCCATGTCCGGCATCAATGCATATCTGAATACCGCTCACTTGTTTTTTGGGCACTTCCGCCGGTTTTCCAACTGTACTCTTGCCAATTTTTTCACTGAGCAGATTACAGACTAATTCTCCCTGTTCCTTTGTGAGGTATTTCTTATCAAGAGCATATTCAAAGGAATCAATGATCTTGTTTCTCCAAAAACTATTTCCGAATATCTCAGGCGCCAGTTCTATGGCAACGCGGCACAGACGCTCGAAATATGATTGATCAGTTGCCCATGAACCGAACTTACCTTTATATAGCCCGGCAAAATACCCCAGGAAATTATCATTTGCGCAAGACGGATAACACGACTCTATCTTTACCGAATAATCCTTTGCAAAATCCTCAAAGCTTGCGTATTTACGGAAAGCAGATTTTTTATCATATTTGGTCCCGTCTGCCTTCTGTTCCCATGACACTTTTTCATAGACTTCACCTGCCCATGAGTTACCGGCCTTAATACCAGCAGCATTGTTAGCCTGGAGGAATAATTCCGATGCCCATGGCTTGCCACCTGATCTTGTCTCCCAATTACACTGACATAAAGCAGCAAAAGCATTAATTTTTCCATACTTCATCAACACAGTAAAAGCAGTTTTGTTATCCAAATCTTTTCACCCCCGGAAACAAAGGAGGCCGTCCATACGGACGACCTCCTGTCTGCCGAAACGTTCCATTTTCGTGGGCCAACGAAAAAATGGAACATCCCGGAAATCAAATTATTCATATTTAAATTCAGCCAAATCTAATTAATATTTGGGAATATCTCCACCTCCCTTGATAAAAATCAGGTCTTTCTATTGGGTATCTAGATATTCGTTTATGCGGTCTATCTTATTAAGGCCTCGTTCTGATGCATTAAGAATCGAATCCTCTATTCCCTTTATCCTGGCACGTTTATCAACTCCATTCATTCCTTTTGCCGTAGTTATCTCACGTATTGCACGATATGCATCATAAATTCCACCCTTGCTGCTATTAAGTCTCGATACAGCTTTGATGTCGTTTGCAGCACGAAGCAGCTTTTTTTGAGCTTCAGATAACGCGTTATATCCTTTGGTTTTCAATATCTCTTCTGCAGTAGCTCTTTTACGGTTTAAAATTTCTACCTCCGACTGGAATGCGCTCTCAGTAGCATCACCATCACCGGCAAAAAATCCCCTGCTTCCAGGTGCCACTTCATACCACGGGCGTTCAGGACGCGTTTCCTTTGTCAGATACTTCCTTATAAGAGCATCTGACACGTTTGATGTTTCTTTTGCTAATCCTCCGCCAAGAGAAAATATAGAATACTCCAGCAAGCGCGGTGAAATATTAAGCAGTCCTCCCATAGTCTTGGCCCATTCCGCAGTATACGGTCCATACTGAAGGGCAGGATCAAATCGCTTCTCACGGTCAGGCACTATCTGACGCTGATAAAAGAATGAGTGATTGGAACCTATTTCTGCCATAAGCATAAGCGCATTCGGATAAAACTCAGGTGTCAGCGACGAAACAAGAGACATTCCAACCCCGTCAAACACACGCCGTTTTTTTGTGTAAGCATATTCCATAACACGCTCAGGCAGGCTTCCAAAAAGCATACCTATCTCAAACGGTTTTGGTATGGAGACAATAGGTCCGTCTTTGCCTACAACAAAATTCCAGAATGTATTTTTGCGCCATGCCGGTAAGTTTTCGTATCTTTTCCGTCTATCCTCATCATCGAAGTTGTACATCATCTGTAAAAGAGACGGGACAGTGATATACATTAATGACCTAATGATGGCTTTCTTGTTGAATTTCCCATCTTTATAGTATGTCCTTATCATCTTATCCGTACCCTGAAGAGCTGCGTTAAAAAACGCTATGTGCTGATTTGCATGCTCAGACAGAGTACCCATTCGCATGAAATTCATATTGTCACGGGTAATGTTTGCAGCCTCGTCAGAAGTGTATCCTGCTGTTTTCGCGCGCTCAAACTGCCCTAGCCTTGATGACAGTTCGCCGTACTCCGATATAAGCCCGATCAGGTCATAAATAGCTTTAGGCGGGTTTTTCAGGCTTGCCCAACTCAACAGTACTGTCCCGTTCTCATGTCTCAGCTGCTTCATACGTTCTTCATGTTCGTTCTTTGTAAGAACAGTCATCCCCTGTGCGCCGCCTGACTTCATAAAATCGTCGTAAACGCTCCCTACGCTTTTGTCAAAGCTCATCATCAACCCACGAACCGTATCAATCACAGGTCTGAAATTATCACCGACAATTGCATAGTTGAATGTATCTCGTACAGGGTTACGCAAAGCAAAAGTCAGGCCGTGAGTTGTTCCCTTCCGCAAAAGCTGTGTAACAAAATGAGATGCAGCAACAATTGGATTGTCTTCCCATCTTGACCTGGCACGCGGTACAAGCGCCTCGTATATATCGCGCTCAGAACGAAACAATCTCTTTTTGCCATTTTCCCAGACATGCCACACCATTTCATCTGGGTCGTGATGTCTGTCCTCCACCTCTTCTATCAGCCCGTGAAAGTTGCCTTTGTCGTACTCCTCCATGATGTTGCGCCCTACAGACTGACGGGCCGCAGCGCTTTCAAACTGGAACGTATTGCGGACAATCTGCTCAAGCGGATCTATCACGTCCCTTTTGGACCCTTTTAAGCGCCGAAGCGGGGATTGGATATTCACAAGCCCCATACCGCTTATAAAACCGCCTATGCTATTTTCATCCGCTCCAAAATCACGCTGGAGAGGGACATAGTTCGGATAAAGTTTGAGGAGACGCTCGTGCATCTCCTCCGAAATCATTCCTGAATTTTTCAGCAGTTCTAAAAGCGCCTGATTGTATCTAACTAGCTCGTGTTGCGGTTTTTTCCAATGAGGATAATGATCCTCTATCTTTCTAACGGCAGCTGCATACTGTGCCGAGTTTCCGCGGGTGAACTTTACAGCCTCACGCAAGGCATGTGCCTGTTCAAGATAAAGATCATGCTCCGCCTTCATGGCAGCAATGCGCTTTTTCCATTCAACAAGCGCTTCTTTATCCGGCGATGGCAGTTTCCTGTCCTCTCCGATCTCACGCATCTTTGAACGCGCAGTCGTCTCCAATATCTCAGCCGTCCGAATCATTCGCTCGCTGTTGCTGGCGATGTCATTCAGATGTTTGTACACGACGTATGTCGCAAAACCCTCTTGTTCATCAGCTGCAACAGGTTCCATTATCTGAAGCAGTCCCTTTACGCCATGCGCAGGATCACCTTTTTCAAAACGGCGTTCAGCGCGGCTTGCAGCTCCATAAATTGCATTTTCAGCATCAAAGAATATGTCTTCGCCGAAATGCTTCTTGATTGGGTTTAGCCTGTCAAGCCACTGACGATAGAAGTTATTCTTCACATGTGTAAATTTATCTTTTATGGATTCATCCTGCCGCGATGGGCGCACAACCCTTTCAAGCTGTGTTGTCCCGACATCGCGTAGCCAAGGGGCATTTTTCTCAATAACAACAGAAGTATCCGGCCTGACTTCGACCTCAAGGTTATCACTGCTACGGGAAGGAGCGCTTGCTTCATATGGTTTTCTGCGCTCCAGCCGGTAATGCTCCACATCCTCCGCAGCACTATTTCCCCTTAAGAACACCTTTCCGGAAGCCACATCCCGGAACACGTCTTCCGAGTTCTTACCAAACATAGATGCCCTTATATCCGCAAAGAAATCCTTTATCCTCTGGAATATCCTTTGAATGCGTGGCGTCAGCTTTTTTACACGGCCTTCCAGAAACTCCGCGTATCTTTCAGCTGCGTTCTCGCGGTTCTTATACGTATTCAAAACTGCGTCCTGTTCATCTTTAGTCAGCAGATCCCAAGCTGATTCAAAAACCTCGTGACTGAATGTCTTAGCATCACTCATTCCAGCGACAAGATCAATAAATGTACGCCCGTCGACAATTCTAGTCCGGCCCTTAACAATATCATCGGACTGTACATCACGCCCGTAGTCTCGCTGTACTATCTTAGGGTCGGTCTGTATTCCAGATGCCTGGGTATCCACCAGCCATGCTTTGCCATTCGGAAACGCAATTTTCATCTTCCCACTGCCCAGATCGGACACATCTGCGCCTTTCACACGGGCCGCCACATCAGCAACACTTATCGAAGGCAACACATTTGATGAACTCTTTCCTATTGTATAAGCCCCTTTGCCTGCCCGCCTCGCATAAACAAGATCGGCTTCTGTGTTGACGTAACTTCCATCTGGAGCTAGACTATTATTAAGCTTTTGTATGAGTTCCCGCACGGGCATTTCTAGCCCGGTTTCGTGGCCCCATGCAGAAGCTTTTTCTGTATTTACATATAAAAGCTGCCCTTCCTTCTGCGCCTGCTTAACAAACCATTCATTATGCGCTTTCCCGGTATTAATGTCGGAACGCCCATAAGCACTGCTGGCTTCATTGCATACATAACGGGCACCGTCACTATCCACTGTCTTATTCAAAAGAACCGGGACATTAACGGTCCTGCCCTTGCCATCTTTAATTTCAAGCATAACCACGATACTGTCATTTGGGTGCGTGTCTGACCTAAGCACCATGATCGGGTCAGACAATGATGCCGGCAGACGTTTTACAAGATTCGGAGAAAGGTTATGCTTCGTGAATATCTTTTTCAACGTATTTTGAGTCATCACAACAGGAAGCGGTTTGACCCGATCATCGCTTATTTGCAGCACAAGCGGAGTCTGCATAACATTAAGTAATTTATGCCGAGGCATCCTTCCGGCAGTATATGCATCCACCTGTTTTGCAAACTGCACCGCGTCAGCATCAAGATTCTCCTGCGCAAGCTTACCTAGGCTATAGTGCCCACCGTCCTTCTTTACTTCTTCTGTCACTACACTCTCAGGCTTATACACAACATCATATGAATAGGAGTTCTTCTGCCCGTCGTGTCCCCCGGCTATTCTCTTGATAAGGATTACAGGGCTGTTGTCTGTTACATGCACAGCTTCAAGCAGTGTACCGGCTCCGGATGGATTATCCGCCATTACACCGGTAGTCTTGTACTCTTCTCCATCAACATTTATTTTTTCAGGTGGTTCGAGTTTCGCAATTGCTGCCTGTACGCTGTGTTTGCGATCGTTTTGAATGAAAGGGTTGGGCTTCTCGGATCTCGCAATATCAGCCCTGACTTCAGCAAAAGCTACCTGCATCGCATACCAGTCCATAGCTGTTTTAGCTTCGTTGCGCTTATCAAGGGGTATGTTTCTTGCAACTATTTCTTCACTGTTTTTTTTCTGCGTTTCCATACGGCGGCCAATCTGTTCCAGATTCTCTTTTGCAGAAATAATTTTGTTGCGTATGAAAGACGGCGACAATAGCATTTCCGTCATCTGCGACAGGTTAATTGGCACCTTGCCTTCCGCCTGCCCTATAACTACGCTATACGAATCGGAGTTGCCCTTGCCAGGGACAAAACTTACTTTCCATGATGGCGTCGTATACTGTTCGTTGATCCGCTCTACAAGCACATTTCCATTTCCATACGGAATTTCAGTCGAGCTGGCCGCAGAAGATTCAGTCAGCGGTTCAATAGCTTTTTTTGCCGCTCGTGCAAACTCTGACGCCTTCTGCACACCAGGAGAAAGAATGCTTGGGCGTTTAGGTCTTACAGGCGATTCAGGCTTCTTACCACGTTTCTTTTTATCCGGTTCGTTTTCCCATTCTGCCAGAGCTTTTCTTGCAGCAGCATTGTCTTTTTCAAAAGCAGCATAGTCATCGATATATTTTTCTTCAGCGTTCTTCAGAGCATCTGAATACCTTTTTGCCCCAGGTTCATCAAGTTCGACATTTCCAAGAATGCGAAGATTCTTCTTATTCTCATTAACGCGGTTATCGTAAGTTTTTAAGAAGTCCCTCGCATTCTGCTTTGCCATAAGAGCACCGCTAACATCAGCATCCAGTTCCTGGTAACGTCTTTCTGCTTCCATTTTTCTGCGGAATACCGGATCTCCGGTAGATGTGGCCATAAACTCTGCATACTGGTCGGCATCTGAGCTTGATTCCTCCATGGAATCAATATCTCCGCCATTTCTGAACTGTTCAATTGCCGCAGCCTTTCTGGTCAGTATCTGCCACATTACCGTATCTGCCGTTCCGGTTGTAGAGTAGCTGATAATATCGACACTGAATCTGTCAGGGTCCTCCTCGTAAAACATGTTCCCCTGACGTACAATGCGACCTTCGCGCTGCTCAACATCTGACGAACGCCAAGGAGAATCCAGGTGATGAAGGCCAACAAGGCGTCTCTGAACATTCATGCCGGCACCCATCTTTGCAGAAGAACCCATAAGCACACGTATATCGCCGTTATTTACGCTGTCAAATAGGGACTGTTTTTTCTCCGGAGATTCGTAGTCGTGTATAAAGGCAATCTCTCTCTCCGGTATTCCTTTCTCAACAAGCACGGTCTTCAGGTCGTCGTAAACAGAAAAACCTGTATCAGCGACGCCCATCATTGCGTCAATATCTTCAAGTTTATTGAAATATTCCTCGACATTATCTCTCTGTACCTGGTTCAGTTCCTGTGAATCAAGCAGTTCTTCTTTCCCTTCAAGCACAAGGCCCCACTGTCGTGCAAAACCAATATACTTGGACATTGCCCTGAACTGTCTCATCTGCTCATCACTGAAAACCATCTTTGCCGCTTCATCAATAGTTTTCCTGGCTGTTTTCTGGCCTGATTTTGACGGAGTTGACATATCGCAGAACACAAGCTGAGTACCCCTTCTGTCACTCCACTTGTCGTATATTGACTTAATGTTCCCGGCGCTGCGCATTACCTTACCGTTTTCATCCCTTGGCAAATATGGATCTATGATTCTGGGGTCAAGCGACATTTTTCGTGCATCGGTCATAACCGTAAGATAGTTGTCGATCCTTCTGTAATCTTTGTCTCCTGCATGTTTCTGTATAGCGTCCATGCGCGCCACAAGCCAGTCTGTCATCTGTCCCTGTACATCAGTTGCAGGTGCGGAATCCAACCTGCGCCCACCGTCAGTTATCTTAGGCACCGGGAATTCCGTCCGTAGTTTAGTGTGATTCCTGCGGTTACGTTCTTCCATCTCGGTTTTATACATATTTTTCAGGTCCTGCATGGTGATAATATCTGCAAAACCAGTATATAGCTGCCTTAAAGACGATAGGTTGTTTAAACCGGCAAGAACTCTGCGCAGCGTCAATTTTTGAGTAGGTGTGTACTCAAGCCTCGTTTCTGTCACAGCATATGAACCGGCCCATGAATCAAAGAAAAGCATGTTGCGTTCCTTAAGATCATCTGCTGCAAGATATTTCATCATTGTGTAGAGTTCTACAAGGGAATTTGAAAGCGGCGTTCCTGTTGCAAATGTGACTCCGCCTCCACGGCCTCTCAGCCCGCGTATTTTCACATATAGGTCAAAAGCCTTCTTCGATCCCTGCGGATCATTCATACCTACAACTCTGTCTCCAGCTGTAGCATATTCAAGGTTTTTAAACTCGTGTGCTTCATCCACCGATATGTAATCAATACCAAGAGTCTCCAGGTCATGCCCCATTTTATCGGTTGGCCTCTCAGCAATATCCTTTAGTTTCTCCTTGTACGATTCCAATTTCTGACTGATCTGGGCAAGAGATCTCTTGCTTTCGCCGTTACTACGTGCTTCATCGAGAGCCGTTTCCAGTATGGTTATCTGCTCCGCGATAATATCTTTCAGATCAGCGTCAGGAGAAGGGATATACCCGAGTGATGAATGCCCTATGATAATAGCGTCGACATCCTTTGTAGTCGCTATCCGTGCAAAAAGGCGCTTCCTGTTTTTTGCAGTGAAATCCGCAGGAGTAGCGGCCAGTATTTTGGCGCCAGGGTATAGTCTGTAAAAATCCTGTGCCCATTGTGTAACAAGGTGGTTAGGTACTACTATGAGCGGTTTTTTTGACAAACCAAGCCTGCGGCGTTCCATAATGCCAGTTATAACGGTGAATGTTTTCCCAGCCCCGACAACGTGATCAAGAAGAACGGACGGAGACTGTATCATGCGCCATGCAGCATTTTTCTGCGTGTTTCTGAGCGTAATGGATGGGTTGACTCCCACTGTTTTAAGATATTTAACACCGTTGTATTTTCTGTCTATATTGGTATTCATTTTCTCGTTATAGGCAGTAACGATACGCTTTGTCCTATCTTCGTCGGTATACGCCCATTCAGAAAAAACCTTACCCATGCGATCAGCAAGCGCGTTAACCTTTTGAGTTGCCTCCTCGAGCACATGCTCTTTCTTGTCCTTAACTGTAAGGCTTTTACCAGCTGCTGCGGCATTGAAAATATCTATCACACTCTTATGTTCATTCGTAAACTGCATTCCAAAGTCCGTAGCACTGAAACGTGCTGCATCAGCTTTTATATGTCCTATGCCTGGAATAATACTAACTGCAGGACGTTCGCAGCCAATCGCTGATAAAAAATCCTCAAAAACGGAGGAAGGTATCCAGCCTCCGCGTATATTAGGCGTAATGTTGCGCTTTTCCTTTGGTTGCGGCTGTACGGACTCCAAAGCCTTTATGTTGGAATCCAATCCTGCATTCCTGGCTATTTCAAGCTTCCGGCGTACATTTCCTGAAAGATATTCTCCTGCATGTTCATATGAATCGGTATCAGGATTAAGGAAAAGCTGCGGGTTATCACCTGTTGTAAGATCTTCAATGATCTTCTGGACAGGTTTTCCTGTAAGCTCGGACATATATGCAACATCCACTCCGCCACGCTGTGATAGCGAAATTTCCATGGCATCGTATGAATTCCCGGCCTTTTTTATTTCCTCAGTCGGGTAGAAAACACGCTTGCTGAAAATATCGGACTTGGTTGCAGATGCTTTTCTCGGTTTTATTCCTTTCAGCTTCGCTTGGGCAGGGCTTACTCCTTCAAGGTAATCGGCCTCAAGGCCGCTTTCAACTCCTATGTCTCCTCCAAGTAGATTGAAATTTCTCTTGTCGCTTACAGGCCCGTATTTTGCCACAAATGAATCATACAAACCGTTAAGTTCCCTGCGTATCTTTTCCATGCTATGATCATTTGCGCGTTCTGCAATATTCAGTTCATGGAGTTTTTGTCTAAGCTCAAGCATCCCGTGAAGGCGGTTGAAGTTCTCATTTCCAAGCTGCTTTTTGCGATACGAAGTGTTTATATTGTCCATCTGCCGGTCATATTTCCACGTAAAAGCAGATCCTTCGGATTCAAGTGCATCCTGAATGTCATAAACACTCTTTTCAGCAATAGTCGGCTTCCCGCGTTTAACTCCGTTGGCTGCGCGTGTAATGTATGCTACAGAATCAAGCATGGCGTGGGACTCTTCCAAACCCTTACCAGTCCTTGCAGCTTTTTTCACATCATTTAGTGCATCAACAATAGCGCCCCACTCTGCGGCATTGTCCTTCCACAGCGTATCAGGAGTTATTTCCTCCATAACACTGTTGCCCTCAGAATCATCCATGCCGCGCCTTATAATACGGTTTTTATCATCAAGCGCCATGCTGCCGATCGGGATATCACTCTGAACAAGCATGGCAGCCTTTGTATCAGAATCTGATGCTGATGCATCAAGAACTCCGGCAAGATTTGCAAAATCTCCCGAAAGCAAATCATCAATCGCCTTATTAATGTCACGCCCATCGTTATGAACCGTATACTCGTTATTACGGCCGGCCCCGTACATTGCGCCGTCAAGAGCGGAGCGTCCAAGTATATGTCCTGGATTCTCCCCGTAATACCTGTTGACTTGTATTTTCTGGCCATCCACATTTATCTGTCCGTTAGTATCCAGCCAGGCCGCATTTTGGTCAGCTTTTTCATCAGCTCTCAGCTTCTGGAGAAAAATAACATCTGTTACTATCTCTGTTCCTGCATTCTTTGCAAAAGCATCATTGGGCAGTCTGAATGCACCAAGAAAGTGAAAATCATTTGCTAACACGTTCCGCGCCTCATGATTTGCAGTATCAAGAAATCGATGTGTAACAACAAATGCCATCACACCGCCTGGGCGCAGATGCATCCCTGACTTGGCTATGACATAATTGTGTATCTTCATCCCGGACAAATGCTTACTGTTTTTATGCTTGTCCGTAATCGTGAAAGACCCGAACGGAGGATTCCCAATTACCAGGTCAAAAGCATCTGCAGCAAACGGGGCATTCTGAAACCCTGTCGATGAGAGTACATTAGCTTCAGGGTAAAGGAATGCGGCTATATCGCCTGTTACCGTATCTATTTCAGATGCATGCCACTCAGTCGTTGAGGCCAGATCCCTAGGCTCCAAGCCAAGAAAATTTCCTATACCTACAGTAGGCTCAAGCGCTCTCCCGCCCTTAAATCCAAAATGCCTGACAGCACGCCACATGGCGTTAACAATATTCCGTGACGTATAGTGTGCATCACTTACTGTACGGAATGCAGCTGCATACTCCTCCTGTGAAAGCATATTTTTCAGCACACGCTGAGCTTTCCCGTACATGTTGTTACTATCCGCGTTTTTCACGTCAAAAACTTGCTTAAGACCTCCCCAGCCCACATAGTGAGCCATAACGGCCTGTTCTTCGTGTGTAGGGTAACGTTTCTCTTTACGCAGTTTTATAAGGGTACGCAGCGCATTTAGATTAGCTGCAATTTTTTCTCTTGCTGTACCTTCTCCGAGCTTGAAATCATCGTCAATAAAAAAGTTGCCGGGATTTTCTCCCGACAACTCTGATGGTTTACCGCCTTCTTTGGGATTCAGCAGACTTACTGGTTTTTCTTCTTTTTGCTGAACATCTCCGGTGCTATCTTTCTCAGGGCTTCTTGCCTTTCCTTCGGCCCCCACGGCGTTTTCTGCTCCGCCGCCCATATCTTCCTGCTCTTTTCGAAGTCCGGCTGTTCGTCGTCCTCTTCCGTCTCCGGTTCCGGTGGAGGCGTCATGCAGAACAGGTTCCTTGATTCCGTCCATGCCTCTTCCTCCGTCATCGACGGATTGATCATCTTTATCGTGTCCATTTCCGAGCGCGTCAGCTTTGCGCACGCCGTCGCCTGCCTCAACGCTTCTTCCTTGTCCAGCTGTTCCAATTCTTTTGGATAATTCATCTTCCAATGGTTCAGCGTTTGCTGTGTCATTTCCTCTATCGTCATTGGTGGAGATACCCTCCTTATCCAGCCTATTGGTTTTATTATCTTGTCTTATAATATTATAAGTGTCAATATTTTCTTTTGTTTTTATGTTTTCGGTTTTATTTAAGTTGCTGCTATTTATGCCGGCGTTTTTTATCGCATGTCCAATCTCATATGGATTCATCCATTTCTTGCTTTTACTGCCGTCTGCGTTTTCACTCTCTACCCTATACACCTTTTCAGTGCTTTCAGGATATACAGTTTCTTCTTCAGGAGTAGCTATGATTCCATTTTTCGTCGGTGTTAACTGAGCTTTAGTGACAGTAACCGCCGGAGTTTTCCTCTCTCTTATCTCTGCTACACGGAATTTTTTTATATCGGTTATATTGCCCTTTTTATCAGTGCTATTTTCCTTCCATTCAAATCCAACAGGATATGATTCTTTTTCTGCTGTCTTTAATTTTTCTTCAATTGGATTTTCATTTATATTTTCTGCAACAATGTTTTCTTCTTTTGCTGCAGAATAAGGCTGATTCATACGTTCTGGATTATTAGCAGTGACTCCAGCTGAAGGAATAATATCGCCGTTTATATTATGCCTGTTTGACTCTTTTATTGGCATCTGGGCAGTTTGAATGTCATTCTCTTTTGCTTTTCCGGCCTCTTTTGCTGCTATAACATCTGCAACAGCATCAACACCACCCTGTGCAGCAGCGCTTACAGCCTCTTTGCCATATTTTGTTTTAAGCTCCGTTTTTGTCATCTTTGCCAAGTCGGTTACGATCTCAGCCTTACGGCGTATCTGCTTTGGCATTTCAATATTTTCTGATCCCTTTTTAATCATGCCGGATACTAAATCTTCAGCAGTATCAGATGCATAACGCTGCAAATTAGATTTTTTCAATGATGAAGCAGATATTTTCATCGTTTTACCGTCGGCGTCAGACAATGTAACATTGCCTCCGCGAATACCGCTGATCCAAAGCCATGAACCATCCGGCGCAAGATAAGCATCACCAACGGATAATCCATGTGTTTCGCTTTTAGCCTGAGAACCTGTTTTTATTTCAGGATACCTGTAATATCCGCTAAGTTCATTACCTGGTACAAAAACACGGCGTCCATCCAACTTGTGGACTATTCCGCCTGTGGGTGTCACCTGAGGCACACCTTCATACGCTGTTTCTCCGCTGAAAGTTTTATTGCCATATACACCTGGAACTGCAAGTTCTGAATTCACAAACTGGCGCCCTTCGATCGGAGCATTCTCCTGGTTCCCGTCGCCAAACACAGCTGGTCCGTAAAGCTGGGTTGCAATATTTGCTGCAGATGCCATATTACCTTTATTAATTGCATCAGCTGCATAATTAAGCATTTCATATTTATATTTATCAGCTGCAGACATTTCAGCTTGATCTATCCCGTTGAGCCTGCGGATATCACCCAGTGCCAAATTTATTATTTTTTTGACTGCATCGGGTCCTGGGCTTTCCACCGGAACAGCCTGAAGAGCACTGTTCTCTACACGCGGCATTATCTGCACGTTGGGCGGATATAAATCTTTCATTGCCATTGGAGCAGGTTCGGTTTCTTTTCCAATCAGTTCATCAGTGTTGAAATATTCTTTGGCCAATGATTCCGCTTCTTCCTCGTGGCCGGATGAATACATCTCAAGAATATTCCGCAGTGCATCAAAGCTTTCCCTGTCTCCTGCACTCCGCTGTTCTTCAGGAATGTTCCGTATTTCCTTATAAAAATTGCGCATCTCGCTAAGAATACGCGAATCTGGTACAAACTTGCGCACCTGTTCAGTATCTGACATATCGGAGAGGGTTCCCTCCTCGATACCGCGGTTTATATTCTCCATGAACTCATCAGTGGACATACCCGGAGCTTTCCCGCCTTTAACATTCACACGTCCGTTAACGGCACGATCAGCAGCAATGCCCCCTGCACCGAACAGTGCCCCCATCAATCCTCCAACTGCACCTTCATATGCAAGCGCCTTCACATCAACTGGTTTATCAAGAGCCTTATCCGCCATATATCCCTGAGCAATTTCTTCGCCGCCTTCTGCCAATATATCAAGACCTGTACTGGCAAGATCGCGTGTAAGATCTGAATTGAGAAATTTATTAACAGTCTCATTTCGGATACCTTTATTAACAGCTCTGCCCATGATCGTATTAAGCGGCTTACCTTCGTTTGCCGCTCTGAGCGCGCCTGATACACCTGTTGCAGCCATTGACTGCAGGTAGTTGGACATCGGCAACAGTGCCATGTTCCCTGCAAGAACTTTCTGTGAGAGTGCATATGCTTCATCGTGGCTTTTGCCCTGTTTTCTTGCCTCATCATAGACATCGGCCTGTTCCATCTGCGCTTCCGGTGATGCTGCAAGCAATGATGCCACCATTGAACCGCCTCCGGTAGCAATACCGATTGGTATGTTGTATGCCATAGAACCAAGTGTATAAGGTAAAGCGCGTACCGTATCGTGTACAAGCTGACCCGTTACAGTTTTAGGCATATTGTATGCGCCGGGATCAAAATATTTCTCTGCTGATGAAGCAGCAGCTTTTGTATCCTTTCTTTGAGCCATAAGCGAATCAATCAGCTTTGTATCATTTATGCTTTTCGAACGGAGCACAGCTGCCTTTTCCGTCTGTGTCAGATATGGGTCTGCCGCTATTTCCGCAAGATCCTTTTTCGACATCGTTGACTTTATCTGCTCAGTGTTCATTCCCAAAACAGAAGTAATCCGGCTGAACACATCGCTGATACCCCCGCTGAAAGCCTTCTTCATGCTCCATTCGGGAAGGTTAGGGTCCTGTTGTAAATTACTACCTTCAAACTTGTCGAAGACGGAAGCCTTGTGTTCGTTCTTTGTTTGCGGCAGATTATCATTCTGCTTTGCTTTCAGCGTATTTGTCCTTTTATTCAAAATATCCGCATATGCTTCTTCAGGTGACATAGCACCGCTGCTGTCAGGCAACACAGATTTTCTTTTCGCTATTATTGCGTTATATGCCTCTTCAGGCGTTGGAACCTTTTCTACCATGTGGAGATACACCTCCAAATAAAAATAGAGGCGCGAAACAATCGCGCCTCACTATATAAAATAATTTTTATTATTACTATTTAAACTTGCTTAGTTCTTTCAACGCTGCTTCTCTTGTTATTTTCCTGTTGCGGGCATACTGATCAATTTCAGCGTCTGTCAGCCCGCCGGGATTACCTGAACCAGGTATTACGTTAACCGCTCCATTGCTGTCATTGTTATTGCCCAAAATTCCAAAAAGCTCAAGAAATTTTATTGGATCCATTGCCTGTGACTGCCCACCTGCATCAAGAACACCTTGTCCGCCGCCATATAGATTTTTATAGGCATTTGAAGCTTTGCTGAGGGTATCAATCAGGTTAACCCCATTTCCAATTCCGGAGACGATTCCACTTGCAGGAGAAATAGTGCGTGTATGTGTGTCAACCCACACATATCCGCCTTTACCATCCGGAATAAGCTGTGCCGGGTGTTCTCTGTTCAGTCCGGCTTTTTTAAAATATGCGTCCTGAGCAAGCGCTTTGTTTTTATAGCCGCGTTCCCAAGTGTCCTGGTCCTTCTGCCATGCAAGGTTTTTGTTAAACATATCCTCCTTACTTGCGAGTTCTTTTGCCTTGTAAGGATCAATCCCCATGTCAAAAGTTTTGCCTTCTCCTATCTCGCCATTGGACCATGAAGGGAGCAGGCTGATTTTGTCGCCTGTATTCATAACACTCATATTAGGCAGCCAATACGGCTGTAAATCTTTTATATTTGCTCCTGCACCTATTGCACCACCAAGAAAATCGGCAGCTCCTGCCTGCTGGTTGGGATTTGAATTCGCACCATCACGCAACATATCTATATATCCGCGCTTTTCTGCAGAGGCTCTATCAGCTGCTTCTGTCTCAAGCCTGCTTTTATACTTGTAATCACGTGCCGCCGCATCTCTTGCAAGCATGTTATTAAGAAGTCCCCCGCCAACCATATATAACAGATCATTAAGCGTAACTCCGTTGTTTTTAGGGGCAAAATATACAGCCATATCATATCCCTCCGATTAAGCTGTTTCTGCGTTGGCGATTAGTTAAGCCCATGTCTGATAAGCCATAACTTAAAAGCAGGTTATTGTACTTATCCTGGTCAATACTTGACACTGCCGTTGGATTCAAATTGCTGAGATTCATTCTCAGCTGATTTGTAAGTTCGTCAGGTGTAGATGGTACAAATTTATCATAGCCGAGTGCTTCATTCGGATTGCCTCCAGTTTTCAACCCAGAGGCCATCGCTCCTGCCGCTTGTTTAGCTGCTCCGGCAATATCCCCATTTACAGCTGAAGTAACAGCTCCGGCTCCTGCAAGCCACGGAGCTACGGCCTGTCCACCTGGAATAATCGCTGCTAAAGTGCTAAGGAAGCCAAAAGGATTCCAACCTCCGCCGCCACCTGCTTGATATTTGACTGTCATGCTATCACCACTCCTTATATCTTCATTTTTATCTTCAGGTAAAATCAGTTTTGCCTCTGGCTCAAACCTGTCAAAGTATTGCTGCATTTCTTCTGCCGGCATATTTTTTAAATTCCATTCAGAAGGCGTAAAAGTTCCGCCGGGGTATTCATCTGTACCATCCGTCCAGTGTCCGCCATAATGGCCATCGACCCCGTTGTATTGGCTATCATCACTGAAAACAGGATGGTTAGGCTTTTTATATATGTCATAAAAAAAACCATCTTCACCCTTTTGGGCTAAGTTGTTTATATATGCACCGGCCATATCGTAATCATTCATATCATTGAATCTATTTCTTTGCTCAGCCAGCGACATATTAAGCAGATACTCATAAAGCCCCTTGCGCTGCTCAGGAGTCAATGGAGTGTTGTACTCGTTGTACATACTGTTAGGCATGTCGTTACTTCCCACCGCTTGAAACTACAGTGTCGTAATCCTCATGGCCATAGTAAGCGTCATTCATGTTCTTCCAGTAGTTATAGAACGGCATGATTGGTGCAAGTGCATTTTCGTAATACTGTGTAGGCAGTTTTACCATGCTTTCAAGACCGCTTATACCAGCATTGTAACCGGAGAGATAATTATTCAGCCATGTGTTGGCAGCTGTATTTCTGTTTGCGGCAATAGCATTGCCGGTTTCAGCCTGCTGGTTGGCAAGCGCCCTGTTCGTCACGCTGCTGTTCAGAATGCCCTTGGCAGCCAGGCTGTTAAGATCAGTCCCTACGTTCTTGCTGTAGGCATTTGCAATAGCCTGTTCAGAGGACTTTAAATAGTTTTCAAATCCAGCATCGGTACCATTCTCAAGGAAAGCAGAATGTTTTTCCAGATAATCAGGGGTCGTTTGGAGCAGGTTGAGAATGTTTGCATTTGTCAATGCTGCCTGCTCATCTGCGACATTGAAATTCTGTCCGAGTATAGAATCATTCCAGTTTCCTAAATCCAGGGACGAGTCTGTTGGAGTCACCGCTGCATTCCCTGATGACGACGAAGCAGCCCGCTGTGATGCAATATACTGTGCCTTTGAGCCGACATACCTACCGCTTGAGTTGTACGCCCCATTGCTTCCGACATAATCGCCGTGCTTGTCGTATCCGCCGCTCCAGCCGGCAGAGGAACCTCCACCTGAAGATGCTCCGCTGGATGAAAGCCCCAGTTTCGAGCTGGTACCGGTTGTTGACCCAGGGACATCTGTCGAAGTAACATATTCACCCTTTGAATTTTTTGTAACATAGCTTGTCGGCATAGACATACCGCCATACCTGGTTGCTATTGGTGCAAGCATGTTATATACGGCTGAATCCATATTTACAAGTTCTGCCGATTTAGGATCACGCTTATCAACCTTTGTCGTTGATGAACCACCCTTAAAAAAATGCAGGTTCATGTAATGTATCAAGCCCTATTCGCCTCCTTTACATCATCAAGGGAAACTATGTAGTAATACATAGGCTCTTCCTTGCCGGTCCGTATGTTTACAGATACCTCTTCATGGTCGAACTTGCCTCCCAGTACCCGCAGGTAAACCTCCGGCCTACGGCGGGAACAACAAAAAATCTCTCTAAAACCAAGAGGTTCTATCTCCTTGACCATTTCATAAACAATGCGGCGAAGGATTTTCCCTTCACCGCACATCTTCGGAATAACAAGCCTTTTTTTCCAGTGATCTACCCAGTATGTAAAGAATCCGTATTCAGGGTTGAAGAATATTTGTTCTCTTGGATCAAGCTGGAAGTGAACATCATCCCCAGCACGTCGTTCATACACATCAACCCATTCTTCAAAGGGCTTTGGTCCCTTGAAATCGTCAAGCTTCTGTGCCCCAGGCAATATCTTCTACCTCCTTTTCAGTGGAAGCTGCCCTGACGGCAAGTTCAAGCTTCTGCTGGGCTCCAACGATACTGATGATGGCATCTCTTGCTTTTTCATAATTTGAAGCAATCCTTAACGCAAAATCGTTGAGTTCGGTCTGTGTTGGTATGTGCCCTATCCTGTTAGCCAGCAGGCCTGAAACAAAAAGAGAATCCTCCATTGTTCCACCTGTTCCAATGACAAACTTAGCGCCACTGTACTGCTGGACAAACGTTTCAACTTCTCCTGCAGAATAGCCTTTCCTAACAAGCCCTACACGCCTGTCTGATTCAGCTCGAATATCAGCGCACTTCTGCTCTTTGAGTTCGTCAAGCGTAGGTTCAGTATGGTTTTGGGTATCTTCAGTTTCAATAACAGTGACACCTTCAGGCAGCTCTTCAGGTTTGATCGTTGTCGGGAAGGAAACATAATAAAAATGCCGACGAAGCTCATCCTCCGTCAGCAACTCACCGTTTATTTTGTATCTTATAATCATTGCTGTCACCTCGAATATGGAGCTATCGGTGGAGTAAAATTATCTGTCCAACGAGCAATATTAGATACACGCAGTTCATCTATTCCGCCTGTAATCCCATATCCACGGGTATCACCACGTCCTATTCCAAATGTACCTATAATCTGTTCTGAAGTACTAAAAGATAACTTTGCATTGCCATCGTAGTAAAAGATATGAACATTTACATTATTCACCCATGCGTAATGATGCCATGCCGAATCTGTTGGAGTGGATATGTTTATACTGTTCCTATCAATGTTTGTGGGCGAGTGATAGATTCGCATCTGCACTTTTGAAGGATCTCCTTCTCCCATATTCAGCATCCAGTGCCCAGCAGAACCTTTGCTGTTCCAATCTGATGTGTTTATCAATGTTCCTATAGCAGCATACTGCATGTTACCAACAAGTTTCATCCAAAAATCTATTGTAAATGTACTTGGTAGATAATTTCCCAATGTAACTTGCAACCATTTCGTGGAGTTCAGCGTTCCAGCACCCGACATATAAATGCACGAGCCAAACTTCCCATCATTCGATATGCTAAGTCCATTGTTCGTCACTATTTTGGGATTTAAGCTCGCATCAGCAAAATTTTCCCCGTGCAGCATGAGTATTGTATTTGCGTCAATTCCACCTGGAACCATTGATCTTGGTATTCTTCTTGCTATCATGCGTAGTTCACCCCGTTCGCCGTGCCATGCCATGTCGTGCCGCCATCGACCGTTATAAACGTAATGATGTCTGTCCCGCTTGCGGACAGGGTCGGGGCAGTTTCACTGGGCCACTCGACGGATGTGGGCCATGTCACCGTATATGCCCCTCCGTTAGTGATGAACAGCGTCAGCGTCCGGCAGAACCCTGTGAGGCAGTTCGCATTGAACGTAAACGTGAGAGCCGCCCCTATGGTGCATGTGGCTATGTTGCCATCGGAACAGCTTATAGTAGTATCGGCTGACAGAGTGCCAAGCACCTGTACTTTTTCATAAGGAGCATTCAAAGCATCAGTCTGTGCGGCCGGATTGACTAGAATATATTTCCCGTTGCTGTCTACAGCAATAACCTTAGCTGCATCAGCTGCAGTCGGCTGAGCTGAAAGGTATACAAGATAGCCGTTGTCCACGAGGCTTTGGAGATTAGCTATACTCCCCGCTATGTGTTTGCTATAGTCATGTTTTTTCGGCGTATAATCGGCTGGCATGGCTTCCAGTACAACAGAACCCAAGCTATTAACCTTCAGAATCTTCCCACTGTCCGCTAAGGCAGGGGCGGCAGTTAAGAACACTATAGCCTTATCTGACACAAGAGCCTGCAGCATCTCCATAGTCCCGGCATTGTGCAGATCAAGATCATGTTTCAGCGGAAATGCTTTAAGGCTGCGCCAATCACCGGCTGTCGTGTAAACCTTGCCCTCCAATGTTATCGGGCTTATATATAGCTGGTTGATTTCGGGCGAATCAGGGACACCCGCCCCGCTGAAGTTAGTCCTCAGAAGGTTAAGCAAACCGTAAAGGCGAAGTACCTCGTTTATATGCTTGCTTATTGCCCCGTTGGTCCTGTCACCGTTCGGAGTAAAATCTATCGGATATTGTGTGGTCCATACTGACATATTCCTACACCTCCGCTACTTCAAGCCCGATGGCATTAAGCTTGAATGGCCCTCTTGCAACTTCAAGCTCAGCGGTCGCATCCCAAACACGTATGTTCATCCTTGCCCGGACTGAAGCTGATGTTGACGAAAGCAACGGATCTTCATCCTGGCTTGCAATATCGTCATCCTCAACTGCCACATCATTAAGCTGGCCACCAAGCGGCAGACTTATTTCATGCCCCTCTATTTTCAGTTTGGCAATGCTGTCAGCCATACTGTCATAAGCTATATAAGCCTGTTTAATAAGCGTCATGCCTAGCTTGCGTATTCCCTGCATCTTAATCTGTCCGCTGAATACCTGTCCGTTGTCTGTGCCTGATGTATCGTCCATACGGAATACCTGTGTTCCGATCGCAATATATCTGCTATCTCCAACACAGCAGGCATCCGCCACAACACCCGGAAACTTGAATGTTGTCCATGCTCCGCTGCCAATCCCATAGTTATAGACCCATACAGTTTCGGAAGCTTTTGTTCTGACCCACACCTGGGAAGCTGTAGCCATCTTCCACATGCGGCAGTTAGCAACATCCATTTCCTTTGAAATACGCGGGTTAACCTTCGCCCCGGCCCATTGCATTTTTATGTCACCATATGCAGCAACAGTTCCCAGGGAAGCTACGCCCTCGGCTGTGAGAAAAAGCAGATCGTTTGTCGTAGTAACCGTTGAAGCGTGGTTGCATACTGATGAACCTGTTGAGTAGTCAGCAACTTCCCAATCCGGGTAGTTGCCAGTAACACGGTAAATACGCCCCATCCCTGGCTGATCCTGCGGACATTTAAATACCATAAGATCAGACGTGAGCGGTGCAACACACACCATTCTGCATCCGTCTTTATAGCCAACGGTCAGTGATAAGGCATCGGCATCAGTCCATATATCTGTTTCACCTACGGATGCAAACTGCCAGTTGGTTATGTCACCTACACCGGAATATGAAATGTCATCCGAATCTTTATTTAGACATGCAACACGCCCTGCCTTAACAAAAACAAAGTCGTTCTTATCAAGGCTCTCGCTAACAGTAGATACTGTTGAACCGTCAAACAACGAGAGCTTGCCACCGGCTGCAAGGACAAGCTCATCGTCGTCGCCCCATGGAGCATACGAGAGTTCTCCGTTTCCGTTGACGGTACCTAATTCGCCCGAGAGAGTATATTCAGAGAGCTTATAAACCTTGTTATCGTTACACCTGACAAGCAGAGAATTTGCCCCAGCTACAGGAGCAAGATTGCGGATATTGCCGGGCAATGTTGCCATTAAAATAAGACCGGAGCGCAGCTTAGGCGCCCCGGTGCTCTGGTCGAACTCAAAGTTTTTCGCAACCTGCATTTCGTTCTTAGGCAGCGCTTCAGCCGGAACTGATAGATTCAGCCCGCCTGAAAAGTCTCCATAGTAGACCTGCTCAGAGTTGGTGTGTTTATTTGAGCGGACCGCCATAGCCTATTGCTCCAAGACTGATGGAGCTAAATCCCCGTTGACCTGCCATTGCGAAAGGGATGTTGACTTTGGAATAATATTGCAGACCTCACCATTGGCAATTATTCCTGAAGCAAGTTTTATTTTCTGCACAGGGGTCCACTCTGTTAATGGGTTTGTGCATTTTTCATAAAGGACTCCATTGACTGAGCGATAACGGTAGAGCCCTGCTCCCCCCCAAATCCTCGCTACAAAACAATCACCCGTCATTGTCCCTTTTATTTTATAAACAGGTTTGTTGATAACATGGTCAAATGTAAGTGACCTCGTGGATACAGATTGACTATTTATGGTTATATATGTTGAACCATCATAGCTTATACTCAATGTCCCAGTGCCACTCCAAGCATAGGCAGTCATCCATATTCTTTTTAAATAAAATGGAGACCCGTCTGCCCTACATAACTCGTTTGTTCCGCCAGCCCCCGAATTGTACGAAGTACGTCCCCACGGAAGATGGCTCCCTGATAGAACCTTAAAACCTCTGTCTATTGAAGACTGCATTCCACCAGACAGATATTCTATTGCATCACCGCCATCGCCCTGCACTTCAAACGACACCGACCCAGACGGTCCTCTAACTGCAAAAATATGAAAAAAACTGTTTGCGCTAATATCTGGGTTAATAGGAACTCTATTCCCGTCGAAAATGCCTAACACTTGTGGATTAGTAATAGTTTCAACGCGGTCAACTGGGACCCCGCCAATAAGCCCATCCATGAATGACAGAGTCAAAGGGTTTGTCGGACTGGCATCAATATAAAAATCACCTAGCGGGCAAATGTTTGCTGGGCGTAGAAGCCTAAAACGATATAACTTCATTGTAGTTGCATTGCTTCCCGTGATGAGCAATTTATACCATAGATAATTTCCACGAGTCTCTTCCGGTATTGTGAACTCTTTTGTTTCTAAGTTTGCATTCCAAACTCCAGTGTTATCTACGCTATGCAGGTCTGTCCATGTAGTACCGTCAAGAGACCCCTGTAATTTCCATGACAGTGGCGCTTCTGCTGCTTTAGTTCTTACCATATATCTATCTGCAAGCGACATCTCAGGGAGTGAAACCGCAAACCAACTATTCATGCCATTATCACCTGGCGCCCAACTAGATGCATCAAGGTATGAATTTCCATTAACTATCCCAGGTACAGATGTATCAGCGACACTGGCTCTTGTCGTCCCATAAACGCTAGAAGCTTCTGTATACAGATTATAAGTTCCACAAAAAGGGTGTATTAAATCCGCTGTTTTGATATATGCTGGCAAAAAATCGCCAACCCCGTATACTGCTCCGTCAAGCACTACATTACGCATGAATTTACCGGTGTTGTGTGTATTTAATATATTCGCTTTCCAGAACTTAGGCTCTATCCTCTCCTGCGGCGCATGAAATCCGTATGTTCTGCTCATGCCTTATACCTCCCCGCTTGCAAAGGCGCTTATAGCTCCGGTTGAATAAAGCATGATCTTGTCGCCGTTGGCTATCGGTATCGGTCTTGATATTGGCTCAAGCCCTGTCCCCGGCGGTAGGTCGCAATACGCAAGCAGGGCCGTGACACCTGTCATGTTCACCCAGGGCCATTTCTCTGCATCGCTCATCGCACCCTTGTTCGAGTATGTAAGGTCAGTCGTTTCGACTACTTTGATAACAGTTGAGTTTTCGCCGCCTATACGGCAGTAGAGCCTGTACTTTGCTGCACCTGATACAGCATTCCATGTCAGAGTATGATAGTTATCAGTTGAAAGAGAGCTTGGGCCTGTAACTGTAGATATTTTCGACGAAGCCTCAGTCTCACGCCCGTCAGCCTTGACAGCAGTAATTACATACTCGTATGTGGTGGTGCCGATAGAACCAGTTTCCTGGATAGTCAGTCCTGTAGGCGGGAGTATCGCTGTATCGTCCGATGCCCCTATCGCAACAATGACCCTTGCCGTCTCTGAAGCACTGATATTTACTACCTGGCAGAAACTCATCTTACTGTCAGCAGTTGCTGCAAGGATGTCGTGCCACGCCCCCGTTGTTGGTGCATAAAATCCCTTGCTCCATACAGCCATCTATATCACTCCTTATGAGGGCCAGTCGAAAAATTCGACTGCGCCAGTGTTAAGCCACTCATCTTCATTTTCTTTTGTAATCCCGCATACCTGAATCAACGAAGCAGGTAAGGCCCAGAAACCAAACTGTCCCGAATCGTTTGTTCCGTAGTAGTAGTTCGGCGGTACCGTTGCATCCATAGCCCCAAGCAAACGCAGCACATGATTGACTTCGTCCACATACAGCATCCCGGCTACCTTTGCATTTAAAAACCCCGGCGAAGCATCGCTGGGGTCTGTTTTGATCTTTTCATCAATCGGCTGGGGAAGCACGGGCATTTCAGTAAGCGGAGGCGGAACGGCTATAAGCTGTGTGCCATCGTTAGAGAACCTCACCCATTGCCCCTGATTGCCGACTGGCACGAGTAACTGCAACAGCCCTACTTCATGAGGGTTGTTCTTGTTGTCCATGTGGGCCTGATATGTCTCGGGCGGTATGGCTTCCGGCCCCTGTACTGCACATGTAACGACCTTGATTTTGTTCTTTGCGAAAACTATTACACGCTGTTTCGGCTCGTATATAACCCTCACGGAATCACCTGCTTTCCGGGAACCAGCCTAAACCCTACGTTTCCGGCCGTATCAGTGCCATAGAACATGCGCTGAGGTATTTTCTTTGAACAATCAAATACCCTATTGTTAGGTATATTCGCATCAACAGTTATTGGATCATTGGTAATTATCCTGCAATAACCAATCATTACAGGCGTAGTATTTCCATACGTTTTTGTTACATAAATCCTGAAATATTTGTAGTAATCATCTGTCTGCACTTCATTGCGCCATGTCCCGGCAGCCTGTGGCGTAGTGCAAGTATTTGTGAAAGTACCCAATGTTACCCATGTACTGTTGTCATTACTTGCCTGGATTTGATAAGTTCCAAGCATATAATTTGATTCGCCGGCAGAAATTCCATCATTGTTGAATTCAAAGGCAACAGGCCTAAGCCCTACCGGGTTATATAACGTCAGCCACTGCGGCATTGCATATCCGTTTCTGGACTGCCACCTGAATCCATCGCTTGGATTGGTTGCACAATAGCCATAAACAGTACCTGCAGTATATGTAGAACTGACTGCTACAGCAAAACTACTGCCGCCTACTGTCCCGTTGGCATTTAGCACAGGCTGTTCAAAACTATCATATCCAATAACGTATTTTTCAGTGCTATGTTTTACGGCAATGGAAATCTCCTTTTTGGAGAAATCCCCGCGCAGCCTTAGTGCGTCAGTTATGCAAAGCGGATAAGCAGACAAGTCGGCAAGCGTTCTGTTGGGGCCGTTCTTATCCGCTCTCACCAGACTGTCCTCAGAAACGACAGGCCTTATATCCTCTTGGTAAAGCGGAATTTCTTCCGTAATTACTACCCCGCCAGCCCCAATCTTGAACCACTTACCGCCATGACTGCCAGGCAACTTTATATTCTGCAACGAATCTGAATGCGGATTGTCAATGCTGTCCCTGTGTGCCAGGGCAACCTTATCATAAATTCCCGGAAATCCTGTTCTGGCAGCATAGATAACCATGTTATCCGACAGTCCCAACTCACGGACCGTCACATGGTCCTGTCTGATAATGACTACCGCGTTATCCGGGATTATCAATCCGTACACGCACCCTTCACCCAGAACCAGCCCCAGAGAATAAGTTTTACCTGCCCTTCTCCGTTGTCGGCCCAGAGTTCAAAGTGGTGCGCAACAGGATTTAGAGCAGCCATTTCAGCAGTAGAGAGTGGTATCTGGACAACCCCTTCAGCCGGCACGGTTGTGCATGTTTTTTCAGCCTTGAGCAGCTCTCCCTCCCATGCGTAAAACGTGAGAGCGTAACCAGTCAGGTTGACTGGGGTTATTCCGTCCCCCTGGCAGATAGTTATCTCTCCGCTGTAAGTTTCACCTTTTATGCCGTCAAGGTTGGCAAATCTGTCCTGTGGTCCGATTATGGGAGTTCTTGCCATTACGCCCTAGCCTCCTTAGCCGCCGTCTGCCATATCTCAACAAGCTTCAGGTCCTGCGTTATGTCGTACTCGTTGCGGTTAAGAGCAAATGCACGCGCAAGGTCAAGTATGATAACGTCAGAACCGAAGGGATGTTTTACTTCAGCATCAGCAGCAAAGCCTGACGGCAGCGGAAGATTGGCAAAATATATTATCTGGAATGGGACATCGCCGTAATAATCCATGTGCCGCCCTGTAATCTGCACCGGGAACTGCCCGGCAAGCGCAACGAAATCATCAGGAAGATCGGCACATCCAACGACAGGCATCTTTTTCAGCATTGATGGATCTTTTGCTGCAATCATCTGCTCGGAGTAATAGATAGTTCCTCTGTCAAGATACGCCAGGAGTTCATCGTCGGAAGGGAAGCCTACGCTTTGGACATCACAGAGCTGCGTTCTTAATTTAGCTATCATTTCAGTCCTTGTCATTTTCCGCTGTCCTCCGTGGATAATCCCAGCGCGTACCTTGCCATATTGACCATCTGGGTATCATCTTGTTTTATGGAACTTGCCGCAACCTTTGCTATAGGAACTATCATCGACTCAGGCATATCTATTTCCGATTCAAATCCGCTTATCTGATCTGGATATTTAAAGTACCATAGAACCAATGATGCTTCTCCGGACATGATATTTATCCCGTTGATTGAAAACTCGCCTGCAGCCGGATCGTCATTATGTACATTAAAAAGTTCTGCACCGCTTGAATCGAAAGCCTTTATGCACGATATAAACCTTTCCGGAAGCAAGGCTGCATTTAATGAGGAAATTGTTATTGTTTCCCTGTCTCTGAACAGCGCACCCTTATTCTTAGCCGATTCATCTGCAAGCACACGCAGCGCATCATTTATACCGTTGAATATTTCCCAGTCAGAATACTTGGCCTTATTCATGTCACCAAGATAGAGCCTGGTTTTATCCGTAATTTTCTTTGCCTGCATAGCTGTCACCTCACCACGGGCCGTGTCCTACTATCGCATTGCAACCACGACCGCGGAAAAAACGGCTCACTGCGTTTCCATATGGAGCACTGGCCATAATCATGTCGGTATCCTTGCCACTAATCAGACCTACTGTCATGTTCAGTATGGCGTTATCCAACTCAGGCGGGAATGGAAGGTTAGCGTCTCTGCTTGTCAGACGTGTAAAATATGGCATATAGATCACATCTGCTAATATTGGAATGTTGAGAGGATAAATATCAATTTTTGTCGGAGACAGTACATATCGTCTATTCTTTTCATCCATCCTGCCTGACATTGCAACGGCGTAATCAAGAGGCACAGCCAAAATCCTGCACCCTGTATCGTGATCAGCTACACTTTTAACGCGCATAATCCCGCCTGGAATAGGAATGCTGCCATTCTCAGATGTAAAAAGCTCATACTTGTAGAGCACCGGAGAATTCAGCCTTGCGCCATAATTCCACAGACCACCTAATGCCCTGTTCAAAAAAGCCAGCAGGTCCGTCTCGTTAGGTACGGAAGCATTCACATCGCCGATCTGTCTCTTTATTTCAAGCAGGAGATCTCTCGCGGTGCTCATTGGCTGCTCCTACTCCGAAGCCTCAGCCGCCAAAATGCCTGCAATGATTTCGGACTTGTTGTTCCTATCCGAATATTCCAGCCCATGGTCTGAAGCAATATCTATTAATTCGCCCTTGCGCATATTTTCAAGTTCTGTCTGCCTATCTACCTTCAGTCCCTCTGGTGTGTCAGTTTCAGGTCCAGGCGCCTGCCCCTCGAATGGATCAAATGGGACCGCTCCGCTATCGTCCGGAGCAGTATCACCGGACACTGATACTCCAGGTGTGATTATTGTCGCATCCTGTACAGGGAATGTTCCCATACCCACAGGTGTGACGGAAAAACGCGGTCTGAACTTGGTGCCTATAACCTTCGGAAATCCATGCTCCATCTTGATAATTTCATGTGGTACTGTCGCATCAAGAAGCGCATTAATAAGCTCACCCGGCATTATTACATCCTCATTAGTGGGATAACGCCCTGTCAGATCGTTCACTGAAACTGAAAATGTCTGAGCATCCGGAGAATGAAGATCCACCACGCGGACTCTATATTTCTTACCAGACTCAAAAAAACTCATATTATCCTTCTCCTCTTCCTGCAAAATAAAATTTACGGGGAGAAAGTAAGCTCTCCCCGCACTATTTAGCTAAGCGCCACTCCTGTCATCTTGCCGTCTTCTGCAATAGCAGTGATGAGGTAAACCGATGTAGTCTCCGATACTGTTGTGATTAAAATTGTCCCTTTCCGGCAAGCAGTAAACCCAGCATCCGTGTTCTTCGTAGTACCGCTTGTAAACCCAGTTGCCGCAGAAACTATATTGGCCAGATTTTCAGCTATGAAATTCTGCTGACTCTGAAAAGGAAATGCGTCCTTAATGTCCACTTAAACCGCCTCCTTATGCGCTTACGGCGTGTTCATAACGATTAAGCCAGTCGTCGTTGAGTATCTTCGCCGCGTAATACGTTTTCCAGCCGCCTGTTCCACGCTGGTTCAAAGGGTCCGACGTATCGGTAGTGTCATCATCGCCATGCACCTTGATAATTACCCTATGCGACCCTTTGCCTCCAACCATCGTTTCGCCATAAGCCTGCTTACCGAAAATCAAATCAACATAAACATCCGTTTTGGTGCCGTTATTTGACTTGCATCCGCTGCCAACACTCCCGCCGGCATCTTCATAAGCCATTGCGTGTGTAGATTCAATAAAGCGGATTTCCTTGTATGCGCCGACTTCGCCTTCCATGGCCATCCCCTGGGCGTATTTTTCCTTTGGGACATAGCCTGAATTGCCAAGCTGCTGTTCGAGATCTGTAACGGTGTACGGACTCACTATGGCAATGTAAGCCGCACGGATTGGCTGAGTAGCTACTTTTACTGTGGGCAGTATTATTTCTGTATGGCGCTTTGCCATTTTCATTTTAAGCTTACGGATTATCTTGTCATAATCCGCAGCGCTTACCTTTGCGACAACAGCTGATCTTGATGCCACACCGCCTGCATAATTAACGTTAGTTCCACTGAGTAGCTGGTTGCGTGACAATATTGCCAATGTCTCGCCTTCCTGTTCACCAAGCCCCTGGATAACCTCAGTAAGGACAGGATCAATAGATAAATCCTGGACCTGGTCTGTGATAGGTATCCAGTCACCATACTGTGAGACTGTCGCCTGGATAGTCTCATATGTGAGAGAGCTTCCGACCGGCGTGATCCCCTCCGTCAGCGGTGTGGTTGCCGGAGAAAGCAGCCCCCATCTGCGGAACTCAATTATTTTGCCTCTGTTCTTAGGCAGTGGTTTCTTCTGTCCCCACTTGCGGAATGGCAGAAACGGGATTGCCTGTGCAAGAGCAACCCTGTCGTAATAGTTCTGCACCGTTGTTGGGAAATTGCTCGTATCCTGCCTGAAAAAGCTGAGATTGAGCGTTCTTATTGTTCCTTTAATAATATTCATGATCATCCTCCTTTAGATCCCCTGCATCTTGATACGCTCCGTATATAGAGCGAAATCCTTATCCGACATATTTACAAAATCCGGCCCTTCTGTACCTCCTCCCCCTTTTGAATTTCCTCCGGCACCCTCTGTGTATGGAGCCGCTGGACCTTTTACAACAGTTCGAGCAGAAGGCTGCTGGTTGGGTTTGATCAGGGGGTTAGCCTGCGGCTGCGCAGCAGACTGGTGCTCCTGTATCGGCTGCGTTGTTGGATGCGGTACCTGTTGTGCGCCGCTTTTTCTTGCCATAAACACTTCAGCGAAATAGTTTCCCTTGCCAATGATCTGCCTCATGCCATCGTAGACATACATAAACGTATCAGGGTCTTCGTTCATAAGCTGCATTAACCTAGGAGGAGCAGGATTCCCTCTGAAAAACTGATTGACAACAGGAGCTTCCGTGTCCTTCTGGAGCAGCTCGTTCACATCACTAGCCCTTTTGAAGAGCGCTTCACGCGTTCTTGCAACACGCTCCTCCATTAATGCTTTCTCAACAACGGCACGTGTTCTCTTTTCTTGCTGGCGCGTCTCCCAAATTCCGTGACGTTTCTCAAACTCCTCAAGAAGTTCGTCATCGCCCTGGACAGGCTCTTTGTCTTCATCAGGCTGCTGTTTCTGCTGCTGTTCGGGAAGAGGCTGTGCAGCAGAGACCTGAGTACCATTCCGGCGCGCTATCATTGCATCGACAAGCGCCTGCCTGAAGTCTGGATCATTCTCCAGAGCACCTATAAGCGGTGCATATCTTTCATACTGCGGCTGTGGTGTTACAGGGGCAGGAGCAGTCTGTGCACCAGGAACAGGTTCCTTGGGCTGATTGACATCCTCCGTAACAGCCTTAGACGCTGGTGTTTCCGTTTCATCAGTTAGGACAGATGGATCATCGGGATCTGTATCTTCTTGAACGTCATCGTCGTTAAAATTGGCAAAGCGGATGCCATCCATTGCTTTCTGAAAATCTGCATCCGTCATGTCACTGTAATCCGGATCAGCAGGCGTTTTGGGCGTTGCTGCTGGATTACCGGGTTCTTCATCGAAAAATTGCAGATTTATAAATCTGGTGAACATTATTTTTTGTCCCCTTTCTCTTCTTCATTTTCCATAACGTATTCGACAGAAATGTTTTCCGGATATGTCGATGCAAGACTTCGCATTGTTTCGGCTATTGTTATTGACAGCATTGACACGCCAATGCTCCATTTACTGCCGCAATTCCAGCGAATACACTTTTCACCAGGAATACGTGATTCAACAATGCTCACTTCTGGAGCCTCTTCAAACGGTGCAAAACACCGCAGTCCTGTTTCAAGTATCTCCATACAAAGAGAGACGGAAGTGCATACAATATCGCAGCTTCCGTCTCCTTTGTGGTTTGAATGTCCCTTGCAACGTATCCCGACTATATTCCTTCTAGTACTTCCGGGTGACTTCTCATACAGGATTTCTACTTTAGTCATCTTCAAGCCTTTCGTGTTCAATCAGCAAATCAGCCTGTTTTTTCATAACGCCTATGCGCTGCACGAAATCCCTCGCACCCTTGATCTTTGCAACCTGGGCGACAATAACCTTCTCTTCATCAAGCGGTAGCGAATACAGCAGGTTGTGCGCCTCCTGCTGGTAAAACGCCTCCAACTTCGCCAGAGCGTCCATATCGAGACGCGATAACAGAGGGTGAAGGCGCATTAGTGTATCCCTGCGCGTTGCCTCCACCCGAAGCTGACGTTCTGTTTTCTTCTGCTCCACTATTTATTCCTCCCTCAGGGATTCCCCCTGCTATTTTTGAAAGAATTAAATATGCTGCCTGCAACACCTGAGCAATACTCTGAACAGGCGGTACCTGTCCAAGCTGTACTACCTGCCCAAGACGCGAAATAGCCGTCATCACCTGACGTGCAATTTCTGCTTCCTGCGGATCTGAAAGATAAATCTCGGAATTCTTATACCCCCAGATGTCGAGTATCTTTTTACAAATTTCGAATATATTTGATGATCGCATAATGCCAAGACCCATCAGATACTGTGAATTCTGTAACATTACAAACAAGTGCTGCACCTGGGTATCATCATCAAATACTGAACTGCCTATATCCACGGACACGTCGAAATTGCCCGCAAGATCATCCGGGGAGATCTCCAGCGGTTCATTAAACAGTCTTATGACTATCTTCTGATCGACAAACTGCTGATCCATCTGAAGCATCTTCATAAAAAGTTTGCGAAGCCCAGTCTCGGCGATAGTGCGCGCAATAAGGTCCTTGCGCTGGCTTGACGCATCCATAATCTTAGAAATGCCTGTCGCCGTCTTGTTAAGGCTTTTTGCATCCATCCCCTGGTTGTATCGTGTTACACCAGTAAGCTGTTCCAATTGCCCCTGTGAGAACTCAAGCAGGTTGTAAGCTGCACCATCCAGCTGGGCCGGAGTAATAGGCCTGAAGCTGTTAAGCTTATTGGAAAAAACAACTTTGCCAGGGAATGGAGACGCCAAAGCATCCACATCCACTCCTGCATTTTCATCAACTTCCCACATCTGATTATTGGTGAAAGAAACATTATCCAGCACCTGCCGGATTATCGCTGTTTTTACCTCCTGATGCGGCCCTGCAAGTTCTGCATATCCAATGCCCTCATAACTGAAAATATCCATGATCGGGCACAAATCTACGAACGGAGACTTGCCGTGAGCATATGGGTTGCGCTCCATGCGAATGATAATGTTCATGCACATAACAACCAGGTACGGCTCGGTTCTGCCGTCACCTTTTACGTCAAGCTCTCCCCACCATTCGTAAACCTCTACCTTGCGGCGGCCAACCTGCTGTGTATCCTCACCGCTGTCTGAGTAATTCATGGAGGCATACGCGTCAGCTGCCTGGGCACGGGAAATCTCTTCCGTATTGTCTGACTCATAATTCTCACTGCTCGACAGCTGCACAATTTTGTCTACGTTGCTGTAAATGCCGTCACGCTCTCTTTGGCGCAGATACGAAATAGTCCTTTTAACACGGTGAACTACATATCTTGCGGTGTCTACATCCTTGGCATCAGGATCTATCAGGAAATCTTCAGGCGGTACAACTTCCAGCTTCGGGCCTGAATACGTTTTTATCTTTTGCTCTCCCTGCACATCCGTGTAGACACGCACGGATTCAAGCTGTCCAGGATTTACCGAATAATTCACAGCATTTGGCATCATGTTCTGCGTTGATGCAGGAACATCAAACGCGTCCATGTAAGAAAGCGATTCTATTGTTTCATCTTCTATCATGCGTTTAAACTCAGGCTCAATGACCTCAGGGATGGCAAAGCCTTTATAGTCGTACTGTTCTTCCCAGCCTGTCTTTATATGGCTGATTCCATAAACGAATCCGGCCTTTACCCATGTTTGGAGGGTTAGGAATCCCTGACACTGGTGCATAAACTGCCAGTTCAGCAGCTTCTCTATCTTTTCAGCCTTCCGTACATCCTCACTGCCGCGTGGAATAACTGCAATAACTTTTCTGTTGCCGGCAAAAGCCTTCATCATGTCGGGCATAGTCCATTCTATGCAGTTCATAACATCTGAACCTGGAATGGTGCTTCGGCCTGGACGTTCGCTCTTTCCCTCATCACCACGAGCCCTGTACAGGTCATAAAACTTTTTTCGTTTTTCAGATTCAGAATCGCTTGCCTGCTTACCCTGTGCAATATCGGATTTAACCACACGTAAGGCCAATTCCTTAAGTTCATTGCTTTCAAGGCCAGTGTTGGCCTGATGCGGTTGCATATCGCTAGAGTAGCCTGCTCCGGCATCGTTTCCTATATTTGCCATGCTTCACATCCTCTCTATGGCACGTCCCTGGGCGGGTAATTTATAATCCGGCCACTTCTAAGCGGCCTGCTTGCCATATCGCGCCATTTTGGCCCCATGGAAAGCAGCAGCATCAGAGCCTGAATACTCTTGCGTTCCGGGTCCTTCTGCTCTCCGGACACTGCGTGATAAAGCTCCCAAGCCAGCCGCTTACAACGCGGAAATATTTGCAACTTAGGCGCTGCGCCCTTATAAGCCACTGCAAAACACTGGTTCAGATGAGTAAGCATTGAGGCATAATCATCCGCTGATTCGACCAGGCGGAACCCGGCTGCCGTATAGCTGTTCGCCCACACATCACCAGACACCGGATTCACTTTAAACATTGCAGATGGAGCAGCTATTGCTATAGGCTGCCTTGATCCCATCACGGCCCTGTATTTCCGATAAAGCGCCTCAGGTGTACCCTTAAAGAAAATTTGATCTGTAATTGAAAGCTTGCCCTCCGGTGAGCACGTCATAAAAAGCATCACGCATTCACCTGCAGGATCAGCCACAAGCGAACACCAGAGCGGCCAGTTCTTCGGGATTGCAAACTCGCCGCATATGCACGAATACTGATCGAAATTTGGAATAAGCAGATCTGCGCGGACATCGTCCAGCATTGCTATAGTATCGATGTCATCATCATGCGCACCATAAGGAAACTCTTTTGTATGGGTTAAAAGAGCTGGAATCCATGCAGCACCCTTGGGCAGTCTTATAGCACCAACTGCCATCTTGGGCTGTAGCCTCATCCGTATTTTTTGCTCTTTACTGGTTTTACTTCGGCCCCTCATCCCACGTATGCGCACTACGTTAAAAAAGATTCCACGTGAGATTTGCTGACGCTCTATCTCCTGAGCAAGCATTTCCTGGTACGCAATTGTTTCAATACCCACCATTGCAGGGTTCCAGCGCGCCACCATGCGGAAAAGCGCATCGACTATCTTATATGGATTACGCCGGTCACTATCTAGTTCAAGGATATCGGTATGTCCATCGTCGCGAATAGCTGCCGCCAAAATTACTGATTCATCTGCATCCTTTTTCTCCGATATAGCCGGGTCAACCGCGACTTTAATAACACACCCTGTAAGGTCCATTTCAAATGGATCATAGTAGCCATAAAGCTCAGGTTTAAGAGGACGTGATTCTTCGGCCATAACCTTGCACATCTTCTCGCGCATCCATACGTCAATCTTGCCCATTGCGCGGAAACTTTCCCGCTCTGCAATAAGTTTCTCTGATGGATCCTTTGCCGGCCACGTGCTTTTATCGTTCTCATCAAGCGCAGGATAACGTCTGCAATCAAACCCCAACTCGCGGGCATTCGCAAAAATCCGCTCAATAATGCACAGTGCTCCTAAGTTGTTACCTATGACAAAAAGCCTTGTTGAATTTCCCAGGAAGATAATGTCGCTCATAAACCAATCCCAGTCTTTTTCAAGCGTTGCTGGGCTGTACATATCGTCCGGGTCCTGCGGGTCGTTTAAAACCAGGACATCGGGCCTCTTCGCTCCCCAAACCGCACCACGTATCGAAGCGCCTTTACCATAGGCTTCTATACGGACCTGCATCCCGTCTTTGTAAAGAACCTGAAAAGCACTCCCGGAATCTTCAATGATCTTCGCCACATGCAACCTCATACCAGCGCACTCTGCAGACTGAAACCTACGTGTAATTGACCTCAGCTTATTTGCAGCAATCGTAGCTGTAGCGCATACAAAAATGATATAGCAGCGCTCATACGCCGGATATTTCAGGCAATACATACTGAAAGCCTGGAACACATACTGGTCCTTGGCCGACTCCCGGTACCCTTCGATAGCTTCATTATTACGCCCAAATAAAAGCAAACGGCTCCACTCCTCATGGAATGGGGCCGCATCAACATCATCAGGTGCAGCAAGGTGGCAGCTTCGAAACTCAACAAGAGACGCCGCACATTTTGCCTCAGCCGCGGCCATTCGCTTTACTTCCTCAACGTCAGCCACGGTTTTATGCCTCCAATCAAGAAATGTTCTTTTTGCAAATCAAATAGGAATTTAATTCCGCTCACAAAATACTTCGCCAAGCATGATTAATTTTGTGATGAATTGGGGTAGAGAGTGAAAACCGATTACTCTATCCTCTCATATTGAAATTCAAAGGCCTCCGGCTTACTGGCAAAGAAAAGCCCATGCGCTCCACGAACGACATAATCGCCGACATTAGCGACGTAAACGGTTGCCTTGTGTTCGCCGCAGCGATTAGTGATATGCAGCACGGGATCGTTTTCTGCGCCATTTACGCGTTGTATTTCTATAGGATTCAGCCCAAGGGCAGATAGAGCGGCTTTACACTCATCTGTATCTTCAAATTTCACCGCTTTTACTACCAGCGGCTTCTTGCGATGGCGCGTGATAAGTGAGAAACCCTTTTTCTCCTCCATTACAAAGAGACCTCCTCATAAGTTTTGTCAAAGATATCTGGTTTGCATGGGTAGAACTCACCGTTCACTCCCTTGATGATAAAATCCCCGACTATTCCCGTCATAATGCCCTCAAGAGTTTTAACTTGGACGTATGCACCAGTAGGATTGGCTTTAGTGGGTTCGCTGACTGGGGACTCATACACTGCGCCATCCGACCATGTTTTAAGTTCAAATCCATTGCTGCCTGTATATTTAATGGCTTCGACAACAACAGGCTTCTTACAATATTTCTTGATCATCATTTATTCCTCACTTTTTTTCTCCAGCCCGTGATCAGCCCATTGAAGGACAAAACCCATCAGCTTCCAGAGACGGTCTTTAATGTGCCCCATCCCGATCTCATACCCTATCGCACCGTCGTAGTTCACAGGGTCAACGCACGAGGATGCCTCATAGTCGAGGAACCCGTTCACCAGTCTTACCCTGACTAGTGTGGTTTTGGGGTCAATTGTTTGATACCCGGAGATAGACACGAACCTGTCTATGTCGCCAGGTGAAATTTTATCCGGCCTCTCGATCGGGAAATACGCCTTTTCAAACACATCCTTCGGTGACCAACTTTCATATCCGTCAGGATAAATGACTTTGTAACCTGCCTTGCCGCCTTTCTCACAAGGCTCGGCCTGAATACGCTTTACTCCAAGGTAAGTTTTCATTATTTAGCTGCCTCTCATTCTTTGGGATTCAAACTTTACAGCTTATTTTCGTCAAGCCGGTGTTCCCCGCACCAATCCATTTCAAATACGATTGGAAATCCTTTCATTGTCGGTGCACTCCTGCGGCAGCGTCCGATATGTCCGCGCGGATCTTCTTTTGAAATTGAAGGCTCCAGAAGTGAACTAGGTGCTGATAGCGGATCGCTTGTCCCACACTTAATTTCACGTTCACTTTTCTTCTCAACAAAGAACACGCATGTTGCACACTTCATACCGCACTTTCTGTTTGCCCATGGATCATTCATATTTCTATTCCTCCTTGTTTTCTGTTTCCCCGTCTTCTGGGGTGGAATCTTCGTTATTAAGCGGCGCATTACCAAGCCGTACATTTTTCGCAGTTTCGCGTACAGTATCCAGGACGATTTGATAGATCTCCGACTTTTCATCTGTGACGATAATGTTCCCTACATGCTTCCCTTCTGCCAGGTTGTTTTCCTTGTATGACCCAAGAAGTTTTGCCAGTGTATCTATAGATTTATTGGCGCCTATAGAGTCAAAGCGCCAAAGGTTATTGCCGTTTTCATCCTTGACCTGCGCTCCAAAGGCATTTACTACCGGAGTACGCTGCATACAACGCTCCAGGCATTCTGCTGCGTTCAGAATCAAATAATCACCATCAACTTTTACCCGCGCGTACCTTTCAAGCCGTGCTTTGTTAATGGCTTCAAAAACCCTACCTTTTCCGACTCGATACGCTGATACGCGATTCACCCATAATGGGGCCTTCCCTTTTGCCGTTGATTCAGAATAGCCTGCGCGGCGTGCAGCCTCGGTAGCATTGCCGTGGGCCTCGCCGCTCAAATATTCGGCAACGAAACGCTCTTCCTGTTCTGTAAGCTCGTCCGCTTCCCTTTTACGCCTGCCCATAGCAATACCTCCTTGCTTAAAAAATGTATTTAAATCACGATTTTTTATTGAACATATATATAAGGATAGGTTGCTCTATGGGAGAGACAACTCTAAAAACTAAAAAACAACCGAGAACATATATATGAATATGCAGCAGAAAACGACCCACTGATTTTTTCAGGAGGGTCGTTTTTTTGTGCCGACATATTTTCCTATGCACTCTCAGAAATGCCTGTCTTCCAACGAAAAAATCCCGACAAAAAAACAACTTAATAAAGAAAGGAGTCCGATAGCGATGAAGATCGATACTATAACAAAGCTGTTTTGGGTTATGCGATTTGTAGCATTAATATCAATATTATTTAACGACTACATTTCTAACGATATTATCCAGGCAATATCGATGGCACAATGGGTCATAGATTTTTTATTCTCCCTTTATATATCCACTACAAGCCTCTAAGGCAATAAAAAAGGCGGGGTTCGCAGCACGCGGACTCCGCCTATAAATCGACTTTATTTTTTATACCACTAAATCACCTTTTTTCAAAGTGGTAAGAAATATTACTTTTGTTTGCAACCTAGTTTAGGAATAATAGCATCCAAGATATTTATATAGTTTATATCCTTAAAACGCTCTCTGTTTCCTTTTACGCTGTCAAAAGCTAAAAGAGTAGCTATTTTCCTGTTTATTACTTTTTCTTCAGTATTATTTTGTGCTGCAAAGTCAGAAATCTTGTCTTTCGTAATAATCAACATAGTCTCATCAAGTAATCCTTCTTGTGTTTTTATTTTCCGCATTTCTAACTTATCAGGAGTGCATTCATTTTTATAATAGGCACGCAGTGAGACTGCTACGATCTCCAATATATCAATGATATAAAACTTAGGGAAGCTTGTTGCAAGTTTTTTCTTGAGCTTGTCTACATCAGTATGTCTGGACTCTAGTGCATTCTGATTTCCAAAGTATAGATCATAAAAATTTATATAAAAATCTTCGATTTCATTTGGCATAAGTTTTTTATATGCACCAATAACAGAAAAAAAGGGTATTATCTTGTCTGAAACAACTGAACGAAGAAACTCAAAAATCATTTCTTCTCCGTAACATGCTGCCATAGAAACAATGAAATTAAAATTCGTTTTTATATTTATTTGGCGAAATAAATCACCTAGTTTATCTGCTCCTATATCTGAGCTATCAGCAAATACCAATCTGAAAACCCCACCATCATTAGAGCCGTGAGCTTCTATGTGAATTATTGGACACTGAATTTTCTCAGATTCTAGGACATTGGACAAATATTTGTTAAATTCACTGGAATTATTTATTTCTTTGTAAATAATTTTTATTGAAGGGAACCTGTTTTTTAAAGAACTCGGAGTGTTAGCTGTCAAATGATTGTGCAAACTATTTCCTGTTTTTTTGTCATCTTTTTTTAATGACTCCAGTATGACTAAAGAATCATGATACAAACTAGCTTCTACCACAGCAGTCTCCTCCTCTCTTTACAACAATTTTATCATGAATTGAAGGTGGGTAATTTAAACCCACCTTTTTACTTAGATAACAATTACCGCAGAATCACGCCGTTCCTTATCCCTTATTCGTCTCCACTGACAGAAAATATGATATATCTCTGAACAGTAATCCTGAAGAAGTCCAAAAGCCCGGTCTATTTTTTTATCAACATTTGACTCTGACATTGCCAAGGCAGAAGCCGTCCCGCTACGGCCAGCTCTCTCAAAAAAGAATTCGCGCACAACCAGATACTCGTCTTTGGACAGTTTACTCAACCCTTTTTGTATTTCTACGATAATTTCATTCGCCCTTTGCAGCTGGGTATCCTTCTCTTTTGTATCAAGATAACGCTCCTGCGGCGCTATTGAGCTTCCTCCCTGCACCCTCACATTATCAGCAGCGTCAGGAACAGAATCAGCCCAAGCAAGATGCTTTTCTTCACGCTGTTTCTTGTCCATACAGACATCGGGATATGCAAACAGTATTGTTTGAATTATGACCTTCTTGTCTTTATACATGTTATTCCTCCTGAATAAAAATAATGCGCGAATAAGTGTATTTTTATGCCTGCTTATAGTTTTCCCTCTATTTCTGCCCCGTACCAAGCAAGGCAGATCGCATCAGCTACTCCATCGTGATATTTCCTGCATCTCGGCGGAATAAGCACGATTTCAGCATTCTCAGGAAATGCCGCTAAAGCAAAACGGATGGATCTTTCCTTCGAATCAAAACCAGCCATTCCTGAAATTGTTGCCTTCTGCCACTGCTGCGGAGGTACATACATAATAGGAATTTGGCTAACTTTGAACAGTCCTTCCCAGAAACCAAGCTCACGCCCAAAGCTGAACATTGACGCAACCCCCTGCCTGGGCATTGCATGCACCTCTTCCATAACTGCTTTAATGCTTAAACACTCCTGAAGGGTTCTTATGTTCTTAAGCTTCTCAATGCTCATCATGCACTTTTCCTCATCGGAACGCTGAAATCCGCATAATAACTTTTTGCCATTCGTATTAATGTCTACTTCTACTACGGCATAACCGCCGTTCTTTCCCGGATCAATACCTATAACAATAATCTTTTTTGCCAGCATTATTCAGGTGCCTCCCTTACGCCACAGCAGTTTTTTTCGATTTCTCGGCAATCAGTTTTCTGGCCTCTCCGAATGTGATGTTATCAGGCACAGGAATACCTATCTTTGAACGTATGTGGTATATCTGCTTCTGTGTAGCAGGCCCTCTGTTTTTTGATTCCCTCCGATCGATCTCAATTGAAAGCAACTCTGCTGCTTCACCTTTAGTTATTTCACCGAAAAAAGGGACCTTCCACTTTTTCAGCTGCGAAAGCTGCTTATCGCTTGCCGGTTCTCTGCGCCAATGCGCTTCCCTGTCTATAAGCTTCAAATTTTTCGCATTCTGGCGCACATAATCTTCAGCTACTCCCTGGGCATACCCTAATGGCAGGACAATATCCGAAAGCGGCGCAGCCTTTGTTTCACCATGTGCAAGTACGAAAGGTATAAAACCTTGTGCAAATTTACGAATCCACAAAACACCATCGCCGATAGGCAGCTTATAATGTCCGTCCTGAGTCGGAGTCCACACAAAGCTGCTGCGTTCAAAAAGCTCAACCTCTTCGCTTGATACTTCGCCGATTTGCTCTTTCTTCCAAATCTCCGTAGCTTCAATAGCCTCTAAAGCTTCGGTAATCGTTTGGCCATCTTTCACCTTGAACTTAGGATTAGCCCCGGCAAGATTGGCCAGACTGCAAAGGCTGTGCTTGCCAGCCATATCAGCAAAATCAAGTACAAGGCAGTCAGACTTTCCAGGCGCAAGCCTAAGCCCGCGTCCCACCATCTGCATATATAGCCCCCTGCTTTTTGTGGGCCTTGCAAGTAATACGGCACTTGTTCCTGGATCATCAAAACCCTCTGTCAAAACGTTACAGTTGCATACAACGCGCGTATCGCCTCTTGCGTAATCGGACAGAACATCGCTTCTTCCTTCCATTGCACCCCACACAGCAGCTGCTTCAATGCCTTTATTCCTGAAGGCTTTGGCCATATCTTGGCTATGCTTTATATCACAGCAAAAAACAATGGCCTTTCTATCAGCAGCGTTTTCAAGATAGCTCTTAACTACCAGCCTATTTCTTTCTTCTGTATTAACTGCAAGAGAAAGTTCCCCAGCCGCGAAATCTCCCATTTTTGTATGCACTCCGGAAAGATCGGATGTCGTGTGCACTGCAATTCCCCTTGCATCAGTAAGATATCCGCCGCGGATCATAGCCATTACCGTGCGTTCAAAAGTTACTTTGTCGAATACACCGCCCAGTGCTACGCCGTCTCCGCGAAATGCCGTTGCCGTAACACCCACAAGCAGCTTTTCCTTGTCATCACCCATAAACCCCAGTGCATTCACGATATTGCCGTATGTGTTCGTCGAGGTCACATGATGTGCCTCATCAATTATCAGAAGCTTGAAATTTCTGCGTCTTAACGAATCTATCCTTTGTGGTCTTACAGCAGTCTGAACGCTTGCAACACATATTTTGCTGTAAAGCCCGTCGAGTGTCTGCGCCTGAAGAATCCCTACGTTTGCAAATTGGTTTACCATGCGTATTTTTGCCTTGGCCTGCGAAAGCAGCTCTTCACGGTGTGCAAGCACCAGAGTCGGGACATTTAAGCGCTCAGCCAGCAAAGCAAAAATTATCGTCTTTCCTCCGCCTGTAGGCAGGCTTACAAGCTGCCTCGTTACGCCATCATCTTCCCAGGCCCTGCATATTTTATTTATTGCCTCAGTCTGATACGGTCTTGGTTTTATCGACATACTGCATCACCTCTAAGTCTTATTGATTCCCTTGTAATCCTGGAAAGACAAAGCCCCGTCCGTTCTCCCTCGCAATTTACATACGGTGTCCAGTTTTTACACCGCCAGCAACCGCCAGGATCATCACACTCAATTTGGACTTTCCTGCTGTTGCCTTGCCAGTCTTGCATATATCCTTTTGCTACTATCTCAACCCAAATATGGTGAGTAATAAATTCGTTTGATAATTCTCTTGCCTTTTCGCCAGGGATTGCCCTTAACTTGCCGTCCTTCAGTTCGACAGAAATACCGTTTTCCCTGATTGCAACAAGAAATTCACGACTTTTCATGTCAAAATTTTCCTCCACTTTAGTGGCCTAAAGTGGCAGACTTAGTGGCAGACTTTTTTCAGTGCTGGACTGAGTTTATCGCGATAGTGGCACATTTTCGCTTTTGCAAAAGTTTAAATGACCTATTCCCTATGTTCTATACCCCTATACCCCTATATATATACATATACATATTTAATATATATTTATATATAGAATCGCCACTTTCCCTTGCTACTACTGCTTTATCAGGGCATTTTACTTTGCCACTATCTGCCACTTTTCCTATTCCTGGATACCCTATTAACACTTGCTATCACTGATGTTTCAACATTTTTAATTACAAAACCCATGTCTGCCACTATCTGCCACTTGAAATCGCGCTGTTATAGTTAGTGGGAGGCATTGAATACAAACGCTGCCCTCCGGTACCTTTATGCGGATCAAGCCCTGTCAGCTTCCGCAAAACCGTCCCGCATTGACGGACCTCAGCACTTTTGGGATTATCAATGCCGCACAGTTTCAGCACTTCCGTGGCAGTCATCGGAATCTTCCCTGATGAGTCATATTCACTCCATATGAACCTATCAAGCACCAGATCCATAATCTGATCAGGGAAAATAAACTTCCAGCTGCTCTGTTCTATTGCCCGCTCTTCATCACGCGTCGGATACCACGTATATCCGTCTTCATAAAGCGAATAGACTTCTGCCCATACCTGCTGCATATCTAACTTATGCTCGTTATTTATGCTCTTTACCGGGATGCACCACCATCGGCGGTTGCCTGTCATATCTGAAAGGAACTCAGCCTGATTGACCGAAGCGCCGAATACGGTTCTTCTGGGAAAAACGCTGTGCTTTTTTGCGTATGGCAATCGGATGGTATCCTGCGTATCTGTAATAAAAGCCTTCAGCATTGCCATATCGCGTTTCAGCGTTGATTCCAATTCCCCAAGCTCTGTGATCCAAAACCGCAGAGCACCTATCATCGTGTCTTTTTTTGTTGGGTCGACACTTCGGCCTTCGCCAACCCAACCAGACCCCCTTGGGGCAAGGTTGCGGAACCATGTAGTCTTTCCGCAGCCCTGCTCTCCCTGGAGCACCAAAACTCCGCATCCTGAAAAGGGTTCATCCCCAGGTATGCTTTTTTTAAAAACAGCCGCAACTGCCGATAACATCCATTTGCGTATCATCATTTCCGCTATGGCAGGGTCAAACATTTTCTGCAGCTCAATTGACCGCATAAAGAGTGACAAACGCGGCTGTCCGTCCCAGTTATTCGATAGAATCCATTCGCACACCGGGTTATAAAGATTTTTTTCAGCTATAACATCCACATACTGCGAAACACGTGTTGTCGGGATCTCATGCTTTGCGGCAAGGGAAATTATCTTGCTGTTGTTTACTTCAAGCTGATTGTCAGTACGCTCCGTTTGCTTTGGAAACGTTATCTCCTGGTCTTTCGTAATTTCGTTATACCGTGCCTGAATCTTGTAATACCTCAGAAGGGCCTCAACGTTTTCGATTGTTCCAAGCGGCTTGCCGTTTTTTACATTGATGTCCGGAAATAATCCGACATCCATATTCCCGGGAACAGCAGGAGAGGCTATCACATGAGCCTCATCGTATTTCTGCTTCCAGTGTCTTCTGGCCGCGTCTTCTCCATGAAGCAGCATATAGTCGTTCCAATCCGTGCCATCCTGTTCATCCGTAAAATCAGGCCATATAGGGGCACACAGATGCGCTAATTCAGCAGCCTTCACTGCGTAGTTTTTACCTGGGTTCTTGCCCTTCTCATGCTCGGTTCCGTGGTCATTATCAGCACATATCAGAACCTCACGGTTTTGCTTCTGCAACTTAACCATTCTTGCTATTTCGGGCAGGTTACCCGCGTTCATGGCACAAACTACGGTATACCCGGTTAGCTTGTGCAGCGTCGCACCGGTTGCCCAGCCTTCGCAAATCAGAACGGGACCGTCAGGATTGCGGCCTATAGGGGAAAAGACCCCTTTCATATCGCCGCCTTTAACAGGGCACTTAAAACCGTTTTTATATATTTGCTGTAGGTTGATTATGCCCTTTGTATCCTTGGTATAAAGCGGCACATACAGTACATCCTGGGTCCCGCCCTTTGTAACGCCGTCAGGGCCTTCCTTAACTTCATCCGGGCCATGTTTCAGTGTGTAAGCAGGAACATTTTTCTTTTCAAGATATGGATAACTGGGATCTGCAGGTGTTCCGCACGACCACATCATCTTTGCTTTCTGAGCGGACTTTGCGTGTTTCTGTATGGTCTCCTCCGCTCTAGCGACACGGGCTGCTTCCATATCCTGCCTGAACTTTTCATTTTGCTCAGGCGATAAGGCAGGAAGGCCTTTCATTGTGAAAGTTCGTTTTTCCCCCGTCTTCCAGTTTTCTACCCATCCTCCAGGGCGCTCGTCAATATAGACCTGAAGCGCCCCGTTCTTCGTTCCGTTCCTATCACCGACAACCTGAAACCGCTGGAGCTTGCCACTTGTAACGTCAAGACGCTGCCCCGGAGCCGGAGTCATTCCAGCCTCATCAAGAACCTCATATACCCTGTTTTCTATTTCGGACAGCGAATACGACATCGGTAACTACTCCGCTACCGAGCCGTCTTCAATTGTGATTCCTATGCCCTTCTCTCCATCGGATACTTTCTCAAGCCAAACCTGAATGTCTTGTTCAGCAGCAAAACTTTCAACAAATTTCAGGCTTTCAGCATCCATCAAAGAGGCATCAGCAACACGGATAACGCGAATCTTAGGATTCAACGCAGCCGCAATAGCAATACATACTTTCATCCGCTCCGCACCTGAACACTGGAGGAACGGAATCCCCTTGAATGTGATGCCGGCTTCATCAAAAGCAAGACCATCTATGGGGAATTTAGCCTTGCGGAATGCGTCTTCCTTCGCTTTGTCTATATCCTCTATCTGTTTTGACAATGTTTCAGACCGGGCAGTTTTACCGGCAGTTTTATTCGTGATTTCCATGTAATGTTTCTTCTGGCGAACGGAATAATTTATCTTTTCAGCGTTTGCAAGCTTGTCCTTCAGTCCGTCTAAGTCAGGAAGGATCTGCGTTTTTACCAGTTCTGCCTGATGTTTACCATCTTCAACAAGTTTTTTTAAATCATCTTGTTTCTGTGCTATCTCCTTAGTAAGCGCGGTTGCTTTTTCACGCATGTCTTTTAATTTACCCTCGTTCATAACACATGCGGCAGCTTTAAGTTGTGCAGCATCAAGTTCTTTCAGAAGATCCGCAAGAGATATTTCTTCATCCGGTATATCAGACTGCGGTTTGGGTATATTAGACAATTCCGCTTCAAAGGTTTTAATTTCACGGTTAATAATTGTCCGCTCGTCATAGATTTGACGGCGCTTTGCATCCAGCTCATCCGGGTTTATCTCCAGATGGACAAGATCTATGAGACGCCTGCGCTGTTCTTTCGAATCCATTCGCGAAAATGCCAGTGGATCGAATGAAATAGCTCCTATAAGGGAATCCAGTAATGATTGCGGTGAGCTGAACTTTCTTCCGTCCGCCGATGTAATCTCAAGTGAACTTTTACCATCAGCCTTCCAGCGGCGTATAACAACAATATCGCCAAGATCAAGAGTAACAACAGCGTCCTTTTCGCCATCCTTGACAGGGCGCGTAGCGCCGCAGTCCTTCGCTGCGGCTGCGCCCCCAAGAGCAAGCCATATAGCATCAAGTACACTTGATTTTCCTTGGCCGTTACGGCCTGAGATAACCACGGTGTTACCCTCCGGGGTTATCTCAACAGCCGTAAGCCTTTTAAACCTTTCAGCTGAAAAACGAACTATTTTCAAAACAGCTCACCGCCTTCAGCCTCTCCATCAACACCAAGAGGCATTTCAAAGGCATCATCCCCTGGAGTTGCACCTGAGAAGTCCATAGAAACCTGACCTGTCGTTTTCGGAGTGCTCTTTTTTTCTGCCTGTTTAGCCTGTTCGTTCACATTTATTACATTTTCGTGCACAGTTTGTGGCTGTCCGGTAACATTTTTGTGCTGTTCAGTAACAGGATCATGGCGATCCGGAGGAACAAGCTGCGCTTCAGTAACATTTTCTTCCTCCAAAGACGTCAGCTCTTCCGTTAAGTCTTTTGCTATCGCATTTGCTGTGCGCTTCGGAGCCTGCACATTTCCGTTTGAATCCCATATATCCTCTGTCTCGTCAGCAGTCCTTAGTCCCATTGCAACCTCAGGACAGTACATCCGGCAGAAAAAAGCTGCTGACCTGTAACGCAGCATTAGCTCAGGCATTGTTTTCCACTTAGAACCGTCCCGGCCATACCAGCCCTCATTTATCGCCATTTCAATAGAGACTTCGGGACCTTCCAGCACATCACCTGTAGCAAGTTCCTGCGCGCATGCAACGCAACTGATATCTTCAATCTCCGCTTCTTTTTCTTTATATATCGGTTTACGGCTTGACTGATCCCATCCGACCTTTTCTTTATATGTGATCTTGCGCTTATTGCCCTTTTTATCGATCTTCCACTTCAGTGGCGAAAACCTGCCGCTGACGTTGATTGCCCCGATTAAATACTGGGAACGCCATGACGGGCGTCCGGAAATAACATCCATGTTCTGCATCACCAGAAAAGGACTTATCTTTATACGGCTTGCAAGCTCCAAGGCAATGATGCAATTGGGGATATTATCATCACCCTGATATTGCTCCGGAACGATCGACGAGCGGGAAAGGCATTTTCCCATACGCCACGCATTCTCAAAATTAGCATTTGTAGAAAACGGACTTATCTGATGTTCATCCTGGGCGCTTATAATTGCATCCTTTTTTTCTTCCATGCTGAAGACCTCCTCTATGCTGCCCATTTGGGCAGATCAATAACCTGGACTTCCTCCGGATACCCTGGCCAGTAGTCCGCCATCTTACAACGCACAAAACTTTCAAGGTCAGCACGGTAAGCCATACGCCCCAGCTTTACCGCTTCATCATCAAGAGTGAATATCCCGATTCCGTAAGGCGGAGTTTTTTCAACCGCCAAAAAAACAAAACTTCTCGGTACACGTCCGATGGCCTTAAGTCCAGCGGAATAGTAAGCCTGCTGCACCTGATAGCGGTACTTTGCAACACTGCAACGGAAGTTATCGGATCTCGCATCCTCGGTGCTCTTAACATCTACAACCAGGTTATCGTCACGCAGGTAATCCGGTCTGCATTTCGAAAAATACTGATTATCGTCTGTTACGCCGCATTCACTTAGCAAATCACTTTCCTGCCAGTAAACTGACTGTTCCGCAATACCGCTGCACTGTGTAAGCAGATTACGCGAAGGACGAAACGCATAAACTGCATCGCGTACTGCAAGTGCTATGCTCTGCTGATCAGCAGTCAGTGGTGTAATTCCCTTATTTGCACACATAAGCTCAAATGCTGCATGTTCCTCACGCCCGGCTTTTGTACGCTTATCTACATTAGGTGCAACCGCATAAAGGCTCGAAAACAAATCTGGTTCAAGTATCGCGCTGTGTATTGCCGCTCCGATTACCATTGCTGAAGTTGCTTCTTTGGGTTGCAGCTTTGCGGCAACATAATGTGCAGGTGAACGGTGGATATTGTCCAAATCGCTTTTGCTGACTCCTGCACCGCTGTGATAATCTTCATTGCTTATCCCGCTGAAAATCCCCGTCGTAGGGGTAATAATGTTAACCATCTGTTATTCCTCCTTCTGTCCTTCATCAATGCATACCATTTCAAGCACCCCGCGTTTACCGTGTTTCCGTTGTGAAATTCTTCTTGCATATATCGGATAAGTCATGTACCTGAGAAAATGTTTTGATTTACCCGTTGCGCTTGCAATTTCACTTATATCCCCCATAGCAAGCAGTTCTTCACCTCTGTAGAGGGCGTATTCCTTACGTGCGGAGGTCATTCTTCATCACTTACATCCCTTCCGCCCCTGAACTCGGCGATCGTATAAACAAACTCAGGCCCTACCTCCCCTGCCTTTTCACACACATTCTGCCTCGTACCAACCGCGGTATAAACATCCTTCTTGCCGCATAGGACATATGCGTATACGCAGAAAACGGGGGCTTCATGTTCGCTCTTAACCCTCGCCTCTTCCATTAACGTAGCCATGCCCCAGTAATCTGAAACAAACGTCATTAACTCAACACGTGAATTCTTTTCGTCTATTTCTTCCTTGTACGGAGCAAGCGCGTCATTCTTGATTTTTTTTACTTCACGCTGGAGTTCGAATAATTTCTGCATCAGTGTGTCATGCACCTTGCGGGCCTTGGCAAGAGCGTCATCCCCGTCTACGCTCTCACGTGTCGGCATGATCTCTTCGCCTGCAAGCCTGGTCTGATCTCCAGGCTTATATAACTCAGCATCAATCACGTTATCATCGTTATCTGCAGGAACGACTTCTGCCGGCTGGGTAACCGCAAGTGAGGAGTCAGGTACAGATGGCGTTATGGGACAGATACCAATAAGAGTGTCTTTATAAGCTTTGTATTTGGCCATAAAATCACCGGCAGTACAATGTCTAAGTTCATCCTCTGTTATATGTACAAGAGATGTGGATTCGTCATTAAGCCAGATCCACTTGAAAAGCTCCTGCAAATTGCTGAGCACTTTCTGAGCTAAATTCGAGGCTATTTCTTTGTACTCAGTTTTTCCATTCACTATGTCTTCGAAAAAACTCATTTCTGCAGTGATCCATGTCCCGGCTTTTATGCACATCGTTTGAAGGGCCTCGTAAGGACTCTCAAAAACTGGTACTGTAAAAATGTCCTGTGCATAGTTATTTACATTCAATCCTCCGCTGGGAAAACAAAACCTGCAGCTATGCACATGATATTTATCATCCGAATTTTCACTGGCATTCAGATATCCATGTGAGGTTATATCAACATGAGCTGTACATAAACCGGACGGACTCGTGTATATACTGACAAAGCTCTGCCTTATCCATGACCTGTCGACAGGGCAGCTGAAATGTACAAACAGCCTCCAGCCGTAAGCCCCATCCTTATTCCCTGTGAAACCAAGCAGCGCACCTATTTTCCTAGCCGTGGCATCTTCTCCGTAACCACGTTTACCAGGGTTCTTCTCACGCAGCTTTATAAGCTTGTCCCGTTCTGCATTGAACTGCTCGACAGAAATAGACGCAGGCATCCTTAGTACCCCACTATGTCTTCCACAAGATATCTGATGGAACGGGCAGCTTCTTTTTTAGAAATAATCCCGTTTTCAAGGTTATCTTTGATAAGTTGGAGTTCACTCAACTGTTTTTCTGTGATCTGGTATGTCTTAATCTGCTCCTCAGCTTTGACAGGCATTTCTATACCCCCTATAATTTGGGCGTCTGCTCGTAACAGACGCAGTTTGATTTGTGAGTTGCCTCCTCTTCCGAGGGGGCTTCTTTGTTTTTAATCCCAATAACGGTGCGCTTGAATTTCCATTGGTTTTGAATGCATGTCCGATACAGTCCAAAGTAATTTATCCAAGGGAATGAGCTTTCCTGTTATTGCAAAAGTTCAAATAAGTGTCTTTTCCGGTGGACTCACCTCCGCTGAGGGAAACATGTTATAATCGTCGGAAGAAGTGAATGACACCACTTACTAGCTTTACTTTTTACACGTAGCCCTCTTCCTGCCCGGAGAGGGTTATTTTTTTGTAATGCCATCTTGTTTAAGCCTCCTTAAGACGCCTTGCTGACGCCCACTTATCCAGATCCTTGCGTGCAGTCTGAATGGTTTTTCGTACAGGCAGCTCTTTAAGTCCCAGTCTTTTAAACTCGCCTGTGTCCGCCAGCCAAAAAGAACAAAATTCGTTATGGTCGAAATTTCCTACAAAAACTAACTTGCCGTGGTACATATACTTTTTATCCGCCATATTTATCCTCCGATGATCATTGAAGCTTTATAAAGCTCTACAGCATTGGCGGCCAGCTTCATGATCTCAACTGCAAGCAGCTTCCACGGTACAAACATGTACATCACCCCCTATTGCTTGTATCTTCCTGTTCCTCTTCGTCATCACTGAAACTTAACAACCGTATCTCCATGGCCAGGGCTCCAAACATAACTACTGCAACGATGACTCCTATAAAGAATGCGTCATTCATTCGTCCCACCCCATTGCTATACACAATCCCTTCCATGCACAGCAGATCAGGCCAAGAATTCCAAATGCAAAGATCGTCTCTGCACTCCCATACATCCAAGCCATAAATCCCGTTTCAGCGATCTGATCCATAACGCCCTTCCTTTTCCATCCGCTCTGCAAGCCATAGCCGCACTTTAAGTTCCCGTTTATCACGCGCCCTCTTCCGGCTGCAGAGCAAAAAAGTGAACGAAATCAAGCAGACAACAGCAAAAAATTCCGGCATCATATACGCTCCCTTCTACGTGCTCTACGCAGTGCTAAAGCTGAAACAGCAATAAACGCAACCGCAAAAAACTCACCCACAACTTCACCTCCTGTCTATGGAAGCAACAGACCTCCTTCCGATTTTTTTGCATCCCTGATCCCGCGGTAGGCTCTTAGGGCAGTATCAGTAATCTCACAAATTACATATTTAGGGTCAACACCTGGGGTGTTCGCTGCAACCTGCAAAATGAAATTTGCACATATCTTGATAAGCGCTTCCCTATCCCCAACCATTCCTCCTATAGTGGCAAGCTTTTTCCCCTCATCCAAAAGAAACTCACCGCTGAACATAAGGGCCTTCGCATTCATGTTTCTGGGATTGCAAAATGTTTCCCTTATCGTCCTGAAGAACTCTGCCGTAAAGCCTTCAAACTCCATAATTTCAGGCTCTTTTTTATCGTTGTAAAAAACTACCTTCTCAATCAACCTGAGCGCCTCCTTTCCCTATCCCGCATAACCTCCGTATATCCGAAGCCGACCATCTTTTGGGATGTCCAAACCCTTCCAGCGGTTTCGGGAATGCCCCACTCTTAACACCAGCCCACCATGAAGATTTAGCAATTCCTGTCATTGTCTGTATATCCCGCAGGGTCATTGTTTCCTGTCCCCTGTTAAGAACCTGGGAACCACTCTCTTTAAGTGAATTTAAAACAGCTGCCGTCACACGATCTGCGACAACCTCCGCAATAGCCTCTATATCTCCACTGCTTAAAACATCTCCACGCTCCATTACTGCACCTCCCTAAAAAAGCTCTTTCTTGTCCCTATTTAACGCAGTGCTTCTGACGCTACAATTCCGGCATTTCGCAGAAACTCAGCCAGTTCCGGAGTATCTGCCTTTCCGTCATGGCCAATATCTTTCATAATCAAAACGGCTCCATCCGAAGTGTTAAAACATGCAGCTTTCTGAACCATCCTGACTACCATTTCCGCCTCATCCATATGACCTAAGTCTTCGTCTTTGTTTACGGTTCTAAGGACCCCTGTTGCATCACAGGGGTCTATGTAGGGTTTACAAGGTCATCCATACTGCAATCAAAAATTTCCGCCATTTTTTTTAGTTCAGTAACCCTGGGTTCTCGCGTATTTGCTTCATAGCGTCTGATAGAATCAATGGAGACTCCGATAACTTCAGCAAGCTGCATCTGCGTCATTTTGGGAATCATTGCTTCTCTGTGTTCTCGAATTGAATTCAACTTTTATCACCTCCGCAATAAATAATGCTATATAGCATGATTATATTAATCATATTATCATGCTTTTTGGCATTGTCAATGGATAGCATGAAATATTACTGCTAAATAGCATTAATTGTTATTCAAGAAAAATGCTTAATTGCTTCTTGTTTTCTATATAGCTAAATGGCATTATTGGCATTATGGAAACTGAAGATATGAGTATTGGTAAGCGAATAAAAGAACTGCGGAAAGGCAAGCTGAACCAAATACAGCTTGCGAGGCTTGTACATGTCTCAATTGATACAATCCGCAGATGGGAATCAGACAAAAGAGCACCACGCTCAATAGATATTCAAGTCTTAGCAGAAATACTAAATACGACAGCAGCATACCTCTTGGGGGAAACAGATGATTCCGCCCCAAAGCCAGTATCCTCTGAGATATCTCATGATGAGAACAAAAATATAAACGAACCATACAAACTGGGTGTTGTATCAGATATAACATCCCAATTTATGATGATACCGGTAGTTGAGCTTGAAGCATGTGCCGGAAACGGCAATGGTTACGCAGAATTTGAATGGAAAGAAACAGGAAGGATTCCTGTAAATAAAACTGAATTGTTAGGACACATATGGCGAAGTGAAAACATGAGAATTATTCGTATAAATGGAAAGAGTATGGAACCTAAATATTATGACGGTGACCAGGTATTATTTGTGCAAGGCGAAGAGTATTTTCCAAGTGACATAGTAATAGCTGTTTTTGACGGCAGAATATACATACGCGGATATTTCCCAGAGGAAGGGCAAATTAGGTTAAAGCCTCTCAACCCTATTGCCATGGATATAGTTGTTCCGATCGGAGATCAGCGGCTTTCAATTGCAGGCAAGGTTATAGCAAAGGTTCCAAAACTTGAAATGGATGGTGGCTTTTATTCGTAGAGAATAAAGGGAGGTGAAATAAATGCCGCTATGGGTTTTATATTTATTAGTGGCAGTTTTTTATTATGCCTTATTTTTAACACCTTATATGCTTATCTAAAAAAATTATTATTTAACTTTTTTTCTACAAAAAATAAGTTATTTATGTTTTATTTAGTGATTATACTTAGCATATTATTGTCTAATTCAGAAATTATTTTCAATAACAACAATAGATGTTCTCTTTCTTTGATTTAAAATTTCACAAAAAACAAATTACTTCCTTAAAAAACACAATTAAATAAACTATAAAAAGAGAAGAGAAAAAGTATGGAAGAAGAAAAAGTAACACATAATGCAAAGACAGTCATGAACTCGTTAACAAGAAAGTGGCTTCTTACCTTCCTATTGCTCTCTTTTATTCTTTGCACATTTTTCACTCCTTGGAAGATCCTAAACCGAGTAAACCCCACGGTATACTCTTTTTGGGGTTATAGTCCGATATTTTCTACATACAAAAATGGAGAGAGAGATTTTCGCAGCATTGATGTTTCACGTTTAATAATGTGTGAAACAATTATAGGAATTTTGTGCGCAGCTGGTTATATATACCAGAACAAAAAATAATAAATATCCATATATAATTATAATTATTATTTTAAAGCAAAACTTATCATAACAATACTATTTTTAATAATTAATATGTATAACTTTATAAGTTGGGAGGGTATATTTTGGATAAATATAATAGTTTGAATACTGATGATAAAAAACATGACGATGAATTTGAAGGTTTTCTTGCAAAAGAAGAAAAGGAAAAAGAAAAAATAACGTATGAATCTCCAATTATATATCAATATAAACAACTTGTTGTAGCAACCCTTGATTTACTTGGTATTACAAATGAAATATTGAAAATTGAAAGAAACAGGAATAAAAAAAACGATAGCAAAGATAAAAGTAGTGACAATGGCAATATTGATAAAGAATCAAATGAAAATGAACTTATTGAGAAAATGATATCAATAAAAAATATGATAACTGAGATAATTGGGCCTAGCAAAATTATAACAATGCTATATATTTCTGATTCATTTATATTTGTATGCGAAAAAGATGACATTATTTTACTTTTAAAACAGTTAGCAGTAATTCAGTTTAGAATACTTTCTCGATGGAAAACACTTCTAAGAGGTGCAATAGAATTTGGTGGAGTTACAGTTGAAGATTCAGGAAAACAAATTATTGGGCCTGCTTTTTTAAAAGCATTCAAAAGACAAGAGAATGAGGCTATCTTTCCAAGGATACTACTTGGAAATTCTGTAATTAATATTTTAAATGAATTATCAAAAAATACCAAAAAGAATCTTATTGATGAAATATGCATAACAACAAGAGATAAGGAAACATCTATAGATTATATCGAATGTTTTATGATAACAGAGGGAAAGAATAAAAATCATATAATTGATATTTTTAATACAAATAATATTTATGACTTTTTATATGTTAATTTAAATGAATATAACAAGAAAGATGAAATGAATATAAGAAATAAATATGCTTGGACAATAAAATATCTCCGTGAAAAGGAAGTGTGGAAAAATGGATACAATGAATGTGAAAATTGGTAGAGAGATACTTGAAACTTTGACTTCATCTCTATACGAAGACCCAATTATTATATTTAGAGAATACGTTCAAAATTCTTTGGACGCGTATAATAATTCCACTGATACTGATCCTACTCTAAGATTTTGGGATTTTAAGGTTGATATTACAATCGACTCTGACAATAGAAACATAACGGTTAAAGATAACGGCTATGGTATACAAACCGACTTTTTGTCAAAAATGCTTACCATTGGTGACTCAAGCAAAACGGATAAAAAGGATTTTATCGGATTCCGTGGAATTGGAAGGCTTTCTGGATTACCGTTCTGCACAAAATTAAAATTTACTAATAAGGTCAAAGGGAAAAATACTATAGACACATGCATATGGGATGGATCAGGATATCGTGATTTATTGAGTAACAAAAAAAATAATGAATCACTTATCCAAACAGTAACCAGGATAACAACTATCAATGAGGAGGTATACAAAGGCGACTCAAGCGATCACTTTTTCGAAGTAAAATTAGAAACGTATAGTGATGATTTAAAAGATGTTATAGATAACAAATCTTTTAATTCAAACATTAGCAAACTATTGCCGCTTAAATATTCAGAAGAGTTTTCAAGCCATAGGATAATTGAGGAAGAATTTCAGCGTGTAATGGGCAAGCCTTTGAGTAGATATATTTGTCCGGTATATTTGAACAGAGATGAGTTGATAAAACAATACACTGATAGTGAGAATTTATTATCTTCAAACATAAGATTCTGGACAATAATGGGGACAAAGAAAGATAGCGATGAGAAAAAGAACATAGGGTTATTGTGGTTTACCTTTAATAAAAAAATAACTGCCTTTAAATCTAACGATCAGCAATATGGAATATTAATCCGTTCAAAAAACATATTAATGGGTAATAATGACACGTTTGCTGATTTATGCAGAAATGTAGTTAATTACATTGCTCCACATAGAGAGCTTACGCAAACCTTGCGCGGTGTATATGGAGAAATGCTTATCGACACTGATACCCTAAGTGATAATGCACGAAGGGATTGGTTTAAACCGGATAGGTATTCGAGAGAATTAAAATATGTTATTGTAGACTTTATGGAAAAGTTGTATAAATATCGATATGCTGGATCTAAGTTTTTAAATTTAAAAACATCAAATGAACAAGATCCCAAATATGTAAAATCGTATAAAACATTCAAAGATGCATTTACTAATCTGCTCCAAGTAACTAATGATGATGATATTCAAAATTTCTGTGCTAGAGAAACTGATTCTTCCAACAATAATAAAGAAGAAAGTGAAGAATTAAGTTTTTCAGCTCAAGATATGCCCACTGAGTCTATTACAAAACGGAGAATATACGATGAGCTTATGGAGTTAATTAGTGCTTTCTGTGAGAAAGAAGATTTGGTTGAAAAATTTTTAAAATTAAGAGCATATATAAAAAATAAATATCACAAGGAAGAATAAATGGAAAAAATACTTTTGGTTGAGCCGGATTATACTAATAAATATCCCCCTGTTGGGCTTATGAAAATAGCAACATATCATAAACAACGGGGGGATTCCGTTATTTTTTATAAAGGGAAAGCGCCTTATCCAATGATTTCAAAAGTAGATAAGGTTTATATTACGTCGTTATTCACTTTTTACTTTGATATTTTAGTAGAGACGGTATTGCATTATCAGAAATTTATACAGTGCGACAAAATTTTCGTTGGCGGCATTCTTGCAACAATTATGCCAAATAAATTAAAAGAGGCTATTGCTCCGTCAAATGTTATTACAGGCCAATTAATTGATTCTTCGGTCTTGGGTTACAAAGACAATATAAATATTGATTTATTGCCTATTGATTATGATATTTTAGATGATACATACTATAACTATCCAACACAAGATAATTTTTTTGCATATACTACAAGAGGTTGTCCTCGCCACTGTAAATTTTGTGCAGTATCCACACTTGAACCAAAATTTAAGTACACAAATAATTTAATTTCTCAAATTACAGAAGAGAAAAGTTTGTATGGAGATAAAAGAAATATATTACTAATGGATAATAATATCCTTTTTTTAAAACCTAAAGAATTAAAAAATATAACAGAAAACCTTATTAAACTCGGATATGAAAAAGATAAAAAAACATTTATACCTGAAAATGAAGCTATATTTTTCTATAAAAAATTTAAAAATAGGTTGTCTAATAATAATACGACCACTGTTGTTATTGATAAATTTATAAATTATCTAAATACTTTCAAAAACAAGATAAAACAACAATCCTTACGACTTGAATTTGAGGAAATATTAAATCAAATTAAAACGTCTACCTTAAGAGGTGACATATTATTAAATAATGAGAGCTTTATTACAGATATAATTGAGAAGTACCGAATAAAAAAACCTATGCAAAGATATGTCGATTTCAACCAAGGCATTGATGCAAGACTACTAACAGAAGAAAATATGTCTATACTTTCTTCCTTGCCATTGAGGCCTTTCCGCCTTGCGTACGACAATATAGACTGTACAGAGGTATATAAGAAAGCTTTTGATATTGCATATCGTTTTGGAGTTCGCCATTTTTCTAATTATATGCTTTTTAATTATGATGATAGTCCAGATGATTTTTGGCAAAGGGCTTATCAGAATATTCTTTTATATAATCAATATAAAGGGCTAAGCTCATTTTCTTTTCCAATGAAATATGCCCCAATCGATTCAACAGACAGAAGTTATATTGGGAAAAATTGGAATAAAAAATATTTATCAGCAATGAATATAATTCTTAATGTAACAAAGGGAGTTATAGCAAGAGAAGAAGGTTTTTTCTTCAGAGCATACGGGAAAAATGAGGCAGAATTTCATGAAATACTTTCAATGCCAAATAATTTTATAAAATATAGAGACTTATTCGAAAACATAGGCCTCACAAATGCTTGGCGTCATGAGTTTTATAGCCTTGATTCAGATGGTAGAAAGTCATTATTGAAATATTTGTCAGGTGATACAGGTGACGGAAATATACCCGTTCCTGACAAGAAAATACTTTCATACTACAGCATTACTAAGCATCAAATAGAGGCAAATACTATAAGAATTACTGATTATCTTTAGCGTGTATTGCCAATTTTTAACCAATCAGCCCATCAATATAATCAGCATACCACTGCATCATATTTCGCCGCTCCGAAAGGTATTTTGCATAATTATAAGCCTTCCGGACGCGGTCATTTCCGCTGTGTGCAAGCTGATGTTCAATAGCATCCACGTTCCACAGTCCGCTCTCATTCAGGCGTGTTGATGCAGTGCTGCGGAAGCCATGAGCCGTTACCGTCTTTGGAGGATAGCCCATCTGACGGATAAAAGCCTTGTTCAGCGTGGCGTCGCTGTATGGCTTGCTGCCGTCATAACAGCGATCACCCGGGAATACATATTTGCCATAACAGAACGAATACTTCTTCATTTCTTCCAGGACAGCCAAAGCCTGTGTAGAAAGAGGTACGATATGTTTTACACCGGCTTTCATCTTCTCTGCCGGGATGTGCCATTCATTTGTGTCCCAGTGTATTTCATTCCACTCACAGTGGCGTACTTCTGTTTAATGCATAATAAAAGTGTAACGAAACGCAATCAAAAAGTGTAACAGTAGGCATAGACAAAAGAGTCCATTGCGAACCTCCCATCAAACCTATATCCTCTGGTTATCTGACGACCTGAGGAGG
>Ga0183096_1000403_pt1 | contig 60646 bp, 34 predicted proteins | sample Biomet5_FD_127791 | JGI IMG/M metagenome (GOLD analysis project Ga0183096, IMG submission 127791) | Microbial communities from bioreactor (seeded with sewage sludge) at LBNL, California, USA - Biofuel metagenome 5 (version 2) (version 3) | ecosystem: Engineered > Bioreactor > Anaerobic >... | reverse complement strand
GCTCTGTTACCTCTCTTCTCTACTCATCCCTCTTTAGAACTCTGTCTCTTCGTTTTTGCGGCGGCAAAGATATGCTTTATTTCTCCTCTCTTCCAAACTTTTTTTAACCTTTTTTTTGAAAAATTTTACTCCTAACTATAAATCAAATATATACAGGCTAAATATTTTCTTCCTTCATCTACTTTCTATATAAAAACAAGCTCTTTTTTCCTCCTCACTTCTTTTTACTGCTATGAATTCAGGATACAATTTTGAATACTCATTTCATCAATCTTTTTTAATATTCAGACAGATTTTATAAAAATATGTATTTTTATTGCCGGTTAAAAAACAAATACCAATCCACATAAAAAAATAAAAGAGTATGATTCAAAATCGCAGGAATTTCTTCAAAGTATCGGCTGCCGGAACGCTGGGGTTGATGCTTTTAGGTCCGGCTGCATGTACTTCGCTTGCCGACCAACGAAAAAAATTTAACGTAGGGCTTCAGCTTTATACCATTCGGGATGCAATGGATGCGGATGTTCCCGGTTCGCTGAAAAAGATATCGGACCTGGGATATAAAAATGTAGAGCTGGCCAGCTATGCTAACGGTAAATTTTACGGGTACTCTCCCAAAGAATTCAAAAAAATGGTAAATGATCTTGGCATGGAAATCATCAGTAGTCATACCCAGGTTGAAGCAGCCGGTATTACCATTGATAATGCACAAAAAATGGCTGACGATCATGCCGAACTTGGCGTAAAATACTGTGTTCAACCATGGATTAATGAAGAGAACCGTAATATTGAAACGTACAAAAAAATGATTGCCGACTGGAATAAAGTAGGTGAAATCATGAAAAACGTCGGAATCCAATTTGCTTATCACAACCATAATTTCGAATTTAAACCTGTTGACGGCCTTGTTCCTTATTACGATATTTTTATGCCGGAAATGGATGCAGACCTGATTACCATGGAGATCGACCTTTTCTGGGCAAACAAGGCAGGACAGGATCCGGTTGAAATGTTCAAAAAATACCCGGGACGATTCCAGCTTTTCCACATGAAAGACATGTATACCAAACAGGAACCGTTTTTCGATGTAATTAAAGACGACATCGCTCCGGTTGGCGCCGGAATTATTGATTTTAAATCGATACTGGCTGCAAAAGATATTGCCGGAATGAAATACCTGTTTGTTGAAGATGACAACCAGGGCAACGGCAAGCCTTTTGAAGCACTGGAAACAAGTATCAGCAATTTGACAACCAAAATTCTGGTATAACAATATTCTTCAGATTCTTTCTCATACGGATGGGGTTCAAAATGTATTCAACTATTTGAGCCCCATCTCTGTTTTATCGACAAGCCTTGCAAAACGTGATACATTTTGCTTTTAATGTTATGTACTGATGTCCAAAAGATCGAATAATCGATCCTTACTTTTTTCACAGGAACAGACACCGACGAAATCTGCACGATAACCTAAAGACCGTTTTATCCCCAAAGATTGTACCTTTGTAGCTGTCACTAAAACAATCAGACATGATACTTCAGGCACTTTTGGTTATCTCCATTGTTCTGCAAGTTTTTGCAGTAGGTGTGGCCATAAAACTAACCAAGGTAACGAAATACAATTTCTCATGGATATTGCTTACAGTCGGTTTTGTATTTATGGCTGTCAGTCGGCTGGTCGAATTTTTACCATACGTCAGCAACTTTGTTCCACAGGATTTTCGCGAAATATTTGTATGGATCGGCGTGACAACCTCGTTGTGTTTCGCCATCGGCGTATTTTTCATTCAAAAAATATTTAAGTACATCAAACGGGTTGAAGATTCACGCCGTCTGACCGAAAAAATGTTTTTGAATGCGGTTATCCAGGCCGAGGAAAAAGAACGCAAGCGTTTTGCAAAAGACCTGCACGACGGGCTGGGACCACTGTTATCGACCGTAAAAATGTCGGTTTCGTCGCTGGCCCAGCTCGAACACGATGCCTCGGCCGTCGAAATAATAAATAACACCGAAATGGTAATTAACGAGGCCATAAAAAGCCTGAAAGAAATTTCGAATAACCTTAGTCCGCATGTACTCAACAATTTCGGTCTTTTACGCGCCATTACCAGCTTCAGCAATAAAATAAATGCGGCAAATATGGTTCATATTTCAATCAAATCGAACCTGAAAGACGACCGTTTCGACAGCAACACCGAAGTTGTATTGTACCGCGTTTTATGCGAGCTTATAAACAATACGATAAAACATGCCAATGCAAAAAATATTCATATAAATTTGAACAAAGATGGAAATTGTATTACCATTGTTTACAAAGATGACGGGCACGGATTCGATGTAAAACGGGTTACCGACCACCCGTCGGGCACCGGGATGGGCATATCAAATGTGTTTTCCCGGATTAGCTCATTGAAAGGTGAAATTTCAATTGAAAGTGATAAACAAAAAGGTACATTAGCATATATTAAAGTAAAAATTGAAAATGAGTGAACGTACTTACCGCAAAATAATCATTGTTGACGACCACACCCTGTTTCGCAACGGCTTAAAAATTCTTTTAAATAACCTGAAAGATTACCGTGTTGTTGCCGAAGCATCGAACGGGAAAGAGTTTCTCGAACTTCTGGAAACAATAACGCCCGACCTGGTTTTGCTCGACATTGCCATGCCGGTGATGGACGGCATTGAAGCGGCGAACCTGGCCCTGCAGAAATACCCGGATTTAAAAATCATTACGTTGTCGATGTATGGCGAAGAAGATTATTACTATCAAATGGTAAATGCCGGAGTAAAGGGTTTTGTACTGAAAAATTCAGATATAAAAGAAGTGAAGGCCGCACTGGAAACGGTTTATGACGGAGGAAGCTATTTTTCGTCGGAGCTGCTTGAAAACCTTGTTAACAACCTGAAAACCATTAAAAAAGACAAAGAAACGCATACCGAGCTATCGGAACGGGAACTTGAGATACTTGTACTTATCTGCCAAGGATTTTCGAACCAGGAAATTGCCGACCAGCTTTTCATCAGTAAGCGAACCGTCGATAAGCACCGGGCCAATATTCTCGAAAAAAGCGAGAGCAAAAACACGGCTCAACTGGTTGTTTATGCGATTAAAAACCGGCTGGTCGAATTGTAATCGTTCCTGTATTTTTACAGAAAATCTTTCGCGATACGATTTGCCCCGGCCAGATACGAACCGCCGAACAGGTAATAATGATTCAGAAAATGACAGATCTGGTACAGACGGTTGCGTTCTTTCCATCCGTCGGGCAAAGGGAACATTTCCTGGTAAGCACTCCACACCCTCGACGAAAAACCGCCGAACATAGCCATTATCGAAAGTTCCATTTCGCGGTCGGCATAATAAGCCGCAGGATCAATCAATGCCGGGCCGCGGGCTGTATACATGTAATTACCCGACCATAAATCGCCGTGTATCAGCGAGGGGCGCGTTGTATGCGACAATATTCCGGGCAACCTGTCTGTCAATTTTTCATATAAAGCGATATCTGAAGAAGATAATCCGCGTGTGGAAGCAATAAGTTTTACAAGATGACCGATACGCTGCTTCCCGAAAAATGCTGTCCAGCTGGAACTCCATTCGTTATCCTGAACTGTAGCGCCACAATAATTATCATGGTAAAAGCCGTATTTCGCTGCTGTTTTCCGATGCAATACAGCCAATCCCCGGCCTAATTTTTCATCATCTCCCGGTGAACCGACTGATGGTTGCAGGTATTCCATAAGCAACAAACCGGGCAGTTCGTCTGCCTCTTTCGCCCATATTACATGGGGAACAAGCAGATACGGATTGTCAACCGAATACATTTCCTGCAAACCGGCAGCTTCTTTCAGAAACATATCGCCGGGAGATGATGAATTCCACTTCAGAAAAAAGTTACCGGTATTACATGTAAGAAGCAATGCATGGTTTATACACCCTCCCCCAACAGAATACCTGTTCTGCAATGTCACCCGTTGCCCACACAAATCCGATAATTTGTCAAGGCAAAACTGAACAACCGATTCTTCCGCGTTTTTAAACAATTCAGTTAACGATTAAAAAGCCCCGTCAATTGTTCTGATTGCAAACACTTTTTCCAGTTTTTCCTCCGGAATAGCTGTATCCAGTTTCACATTTACAGTTTGTCCCGGAAGCAAGTCAAAATAATTATCACTGAAAAAGCCATCTTCATCACCGATGGTCATATACAGATTTTTGGCCAGTTTGGCCGAACTTAAGGTAATTTCGTAACCGCCGTCAACCGGATTAATTTCATATTTCACATCAGGTTTGGGCAGATCAATATCTTTTATTGGCCTGAAATACAGAATATTGTTCGATAACGAATTTCCGTTTTCGAGCAAATTAACAGTCATAAGCTGTTTATCCGTCTGAATGCCTTTCAGAAAATCCACGGTTTTTACTGCAAAAAACGAATCACTGGAATTTGCCGGAACAAGAATATCCTTTTCTTCTTTCCTGATCTCCCTGCCTTCGAAATCAATAATCCGGACCAGCAACCGGGCTTTTATTTCCGAAAGTTTATCGTTAATTACATCAATTTTTAACGAATCTCCATGGAAGTAAGGAGAAACAAGGACAGGCTCAAATCCTTTTTTTGCATAATACTGAAGCGCCTTCCAACGCTGGTAATAATCGGTTGAGCTCCATGAAGCTACCGGCCAGCAATCGTTTATTTGCCAATACAGGCTGCCCATGCAATAAGGAGCGGCACGCCGGTGTCCTTCCAATGCAAATTTAATTCCTTCGGCCTGCAACACGTGGTTTACATACAGGAACGACTCAAAATCTTTTGGTTTCTTATAATCCTGAAGCATGTAATATTCAATGGTACCGTTTCCGATCGACGAGCGTTGATGCGACTTCATCACGTCAGAAAAAATATCGAAATCTTCGGGTTTTGCATATTGTTTCACCGTTTTCAGTTCGGGGAACGACTGAAATCCGTATTCGCTCATAAAACGTCCGATATGCGTGGCATAATTTTTAAATGGTTCTTTGCCCCACCAAACGCCCCAGTAATGATCGTCGCCGTTAATCATATCGGAAGGAATACCCGTTCCGGATGAAGGGGAAGAACTCCAGTAACTTCGCTGCGGATCGTAAATAGCAATAACGTCAGGCAAAATGGTATGAAATATATCGGTGTATGATTTCCAGATTTCAGCGGCATTCTCCTTGTTTTTTGCCTCTTCTTTTTCCTTCCATCCCCATTGATACCAGGCAGCCAGAATCTCGTTATTGCCACACCATAAAGCGATACACGGATGATTGCGCAAACGTTTCACATTGTCGGTCGCCTCTTGTTTCACATTGTCAAGAAAAGCCTTATCGTCCGGGAACATTGCACAGGCAAACATGAAATCCTGCCAGATAAGAATTCCGTTTTCATCGCACAAGTCGTAAAACCGGTCATCCTCATATATTCCGCCGCCCCAGACCCGCATCATATTGAAATTCGAAATTTTTGCAGTATGAACGACCTTCCGGTACATTTCAGAAGAAACACGCGAAGGAAAAATATCGTTGGGAATGTAGTTGGCTCCCTTCATAAAGACAGGTACGCCGTTCAGCTTAAAATAAAATGAAGTCCCGTTTTTATCTTTATCCCGCACCAGTTCGAGAGTACGAATCCCGACACGTTGCAATTTTTCAGTGCTTTTACTGCCAACCGACAGTTTCCCGGAAATATTGTACAGATGAGCCTCACCAAGGCCGTTTGTCCACCAAAGCTGCGGGTTTTTAATGCTGAAATCAACAGCATACAGCGATTTGCCCGGGTTCAGTTCAACATTTGTCCGGGCAAGTTCAATTCCGTCGTTCTCAATGCTGAGTACCGCCTGCCGTGCTGCAGTGGCTTCAACTTCAAAAACAGCAGTAAGCTTTGCTTCAGATTTTGATACTTCATTTTGTTTTATCTGAAGACTTTCAATGCGGGCATCGTTCCATGCGGTAAGGAACACAGGCCGCCATATTCCGCTCGTGACCAGACGGGGTCCCCAGTCCCAACCGAAATGATAACCGGCCTTACGGGTATATACCGACACCTTTTTGTTACCTTCAACCTGCCCGATTTCGGCAAGATCATTATCCGAAACAGGAATTTCACAGCCATTGGCATCATATTTTTTTATTCCTTCCATAATGGGGGAACGGAACAAAATACGAAGTTCATTGTCTCCCTCTTTCAGCTGATCCTTTACATCCACTTTCCATTCGCGGAACATATTATCTGCCGACAGCACCTGTGTGCCGTTTACATAAACACAGGCATACGTATCAAGGCCTTTGAAATCAAGGGCAACCCGGTCGCAATGCAAGGTTGCTGCATCAATCGTAAAGGTTGTCTTATATTCCCAGTCCTGCTTGTCGATCCATTGCACCTTATGCTCATTCAAACGGTAAAACGGATCTTCAATTTTCCCATTGTCAAGCAGATCGGTATGTACACAACCCGGAACTGTTGCGGGAAGCCACTCATTCTTTCCTGCCTGACGGAAAGTCCATCCTGAAGAAATTTCAGTTGAAACCACCAGTTTTTTTGTTTCCTGATTACATTCTGCAAACAACAACAAAAGGCCGAATGCCATGACACTTTTATAGAGGTACTTCATCTGTTATAAGTTTTAGTTTGTAGTTTTATTCATTCAAAATTGATAAAAAGTATCAATATAACAGATAAAAAAACACCAAAATAAGTATCCTTTGCTTAGCGTGTCATCGAAAACGGTTTCGAATCATCTTTCACTGCCCATTTTTTATTGGGTTTATTTCCCATTTTAAAAATCAGCTCTCCCCCGTTTTCAATATCCTTATGAGTAAAATAAGTTTTATTCCAGGGTTGCCCGTTTAAGCTTACCGAGCGGATATAAATATTTTTTTCTGAAAGATCGACAGCCTTCACAACCAGTTTTTTCCCTTTTGAAAGGTCGAGCACAGCTTCGTCAACAGACGGTGAACCGATTATATACTGGCCGGAAGCCGGGGCTACCGGATAGAACCCGAGCGATGAAAAGATGTACCAGGCCGACATTTGTCCGCAATCGTCGTTGCCGCACAGGCCATCAGGCTTATTCAGATACATGGTATTTACAATCTGGTGAATCCGTTCCTGTGTTTTCCAGGGTTGTCCGGCCCAGTCGTAAAGGTAAGCCACATGATGGCTCGGCTCGTTCCCGTGAACATAGCAACCGATCAGGCCTTCACGGGTTATATCTTCTGTTTCGGCAAAATATTTATCGGGGAAATACATCTGAAACAATGAATCAATACGTTCACAGAAACGCTTGTTTCCCCCCATTCTTTCAATTAAACCACGAATATCCTGAGGGACATAAAAAGAATAGTTCCAGGAATTTCCTTCGATAAAACCTTCGTTGGCCGTATGTAACGCATCGAACGGGGTTTTCCACTTTCCTTCGCTGTCTTTGGCTCCCACGAAGCCGGTCTTTTCATTAAAAAGATTTTTCCAGTTTTGTGCACGTTTTTCAAATTCGGCAGCAACATCGTTTTTCCCGATAGCAGTGGCCAGTTGAGAGATAGTCCAGTCGTCGTAAGCATATTCCAGCGTCATCGACGAGCCGGTCGCATTCTTTTCGTAAGGCACATAGCCCAGCTTCATGTAGTCGCCGAGGTTACCGTACTTTTTATAAGTTGCCGAAGAAATACAGGCTTTAAGTGCACGATTGGGATCGAAACCGCGAATGCCGTTCATCCATGCGTCGGCAATAACAGGCACTGCATGATAGCCAATCATACACCAGTTTTCGTTCCCGAAATGGCTCCATATAGGTAAAATATGATGCACACTCTGATCGTAATGAGCCAGCATGGAATTAATTATATCCGAAGTCCGTTCGGGCTGAATTAATGTAAACAGCGGATGTAAAGCACGATACGTATCCCAGAGTGAAAAAATCGTGTAATTTACAAAACCGTCAGCTTTATGAATATTGTAATCAATGCCGCGGTACTGTCCGTCCACATCCATATATACAACCGGGTTGATGCAGGTATGATACATCGACGTGTAAAAAGTAATTTTCTTTTCGGGAACAGCTTCAATTTTTATTTTCGAGAGTTCGGTTTGCCAGCGTTTTTTTGCATCCTGCCGAACCTGTTCAAAATCGAAAAGAGGAGCTTCGGCTTCCAGGTTTTTCAACGCACCTTCGGTACTTACTGCCGAAAGGGCAAATTTTATTTTGATTTTTTCCCCGGCCTGAGTTTCAAAATCGAAATGAGCCTTCAGATTTTTGCCGGCCATTTCCGGGAAATTATGTTCCTGATCGAATTTTTTCCATCCTCCCTTATAAACAAGGTCTTCAAAATTCTTTCCGCCGTAATTCTGAATGGGTTTCGAAAAAACCATTGCAAAATACAGATAGTTGGTACGCGCCCACCCGCTTGTAATGCGGTAACCGGTTACCAGCGTATCATTTTCGACACGGATATACGACCAAAGCACTTTCCCGTCGTAATTATAAATGCTATGATTCATATCAAGGATGATATGCGCATCCTTGCTTTCAGGAAAAGTATATTGATGAAAACCGACGTGAGTAGTGGTGGTCATCTCCGCCTTAATTCCGTAATCGTCGAGTTGTACGGTATAGTAGCCCGGTTCGGCCTTTTCACTGGAATGACTGAAACGCGAGCGGTATCCGGATCCGGGATTACCGGCAGTACCCGGATTCAGCTGCACTTTTCCGACTGTCGGCATCACCAGAAAATCGCCTAAATCGGAATGTCCTGTTCCGCTGAAATGGGTATGGCTAAACCCGACAATTGTCCTGTCGTTATATTGATAGCCGGCACAGTAACGATAAACAGTACCGGTATATTCTCCGTTTACTGCATACGGAATTGTATCGGTATCAGGGCTTAGCTGTACCATTCCGAAAGGCACACAGGCACCGGGAAAAACATGTCCCATTTCCTGCGTTCCGATCATCGGATCGACATATTGGGTAAGGTCTTCATCGGAAACCTGCGCCAGCAATTGCCCGGTAACAAATACCGAAGCCGCAAATATCATCAACTTTTTCAAATTCATATCTCGCATTTTTTAGACATTAATATCAGATAAAATTACCAAATTATTTTTCTTCTTTCGGAACTTTTAACAAATCGCCTGTTCCCTGAACCATTAACCGTTCCCATTCTTTCCCGTATCCGGGATGTTTCGGACGTTCCGGGATATTTCTCCCGTTCCCGTTGTCCAGAAATTTCCCGTTTTCCGTAATTTTCATATTTCCATCCATATATTTCATAAACAAATAATGGTAGAAATCTTTCCAGTCGCTTACCAGTTTATTTCCTGTAAATACTGAATAAGCCGTAATATAATCCCTGGCTGAACAATTATTCTGCGAACATATTTCCGAAGTAATCTGGTCAACAAGTTTCACTTCCGACATAAATTGTTTTTCCAGTTCCGACTGGTATTCAGCCACTTCAGGATGAATCAGATTATAACGCGTATAAGCCCAGTTTGTCAGCTGGTTAAATGTCCAGAAAGCCGATGTATCGGACCATGTAATCATCGAACCGTTTCCGACACGGTAACTTTCGGGAACCTGTTTAATTCCACAGTACATCGGCGCATACACACAACCGTCGGTATCGTCAACGCCAAACCAGAACACTCCGCCAATCGGGTCGGACAACCAGTTACGCGACTGCGCCACAAAGCTAAAACCTGTTTGCTGCGTTGCTATCGCCCGTTCGTTCAGATATTTCACACTGTCGACCTCGAACTCCATGGGACGCCAGCGGTAAGGTAACTGAAACGGGCCGGCCCCGATTCCTTTTCGCATATCCATCGGAGTACCTTCGTAATGATCGCGCATTGCAGCCATCACCCGCTGAAGGGTAATCAACGAGTCGGGCTTCACCCACAAAGGCAAACGGTTGGTTACGTATCCGTTCGGGTTCTGGCGATGATCCGGAAACTCTGACTCCCGCTTAAAATTGCCCATTACGTAACTTGTATATTCCTGGCTATCCCTTATTTCTTTATTTATTTTCCGGAAGAAAGACCACACCCGCGCATCGCAATAACGTGCCCCTCCGAAATGCAGGGGGTTATACACATCAGCAAAACTGAACGCCTTATCCGGGCCGGAGTACAAATCGTGTTGTTTGGCAAAACTGATTACATCCGGAGAATTAAAAACAGTTTGTCCGGGATCGTCCCAGTTATTTTTTTTCTGAAACGGGAAGGTCGTAATGCGTGCCTGATTTGCATGTCCGCAAACGTAACCGTCGGGCACCAAACGTGCAACCCAGACAGCTCCCTTTTCGAATTTGCCTTTTCCGATCAGTTCCAGAATCCATGCTTCGTTAGCGTCAGAAACAGAAAACGATTCACCGCCGGAAGCATAGCCGTACTGAGCAACCAGTTCCGTCATCACTTTAATCATTTCGCGGGCAGTTTTCGAACGTTGCAGGCCGATACGCATCAGCGAACCGTAATCGAGAATCGCATCCGACGGGCCGTACAAAATACTCAGGCCTCCGAAAGTGGTTTCACCGACCGACACCTGGTGCTCGTTCATAAACTGAACCACCGAATATGTATGAGCCACTTCCGGAATAGTTCCCATAAACTTCCCTTTTTCGTAATGACAGACCTTGCATAAATCGCCGGGCTGGTGGTCGGCTGCTGGATAATAGTCGATTGCCCCGTAACGGATATGCGAATCGGCGGCATAGGTAATCATTACCGAACCATCGGCACTTGCGCCTTTTGTAATGATAAGGTTTGTACAGGCAAAAGAATCTGAAACATTAACGGCTACTGCCAGAACAAGTAAAAATGTGGCTAACTTACAACTCATTTACAATCAATTTTAATTTTTATTATTTCTGTAATAATCGAGACACCAGATGTATACGCCTGCGCTCCACCCTAAAAAATTCCATGCAGGGTACTCCAAATCGTTAATACCTCCTGTCACGACATCATATTTTTCATATATAAATCCTCTCGAACGCTTTTTTGCAGAATTATTTCCTTTGGGATCGATAAAATTCCGCGTGACAATATCCAAATATTTTTCGCAAATACGAAGGGCGTCATTTTCATATCCGTAATTGTGAAGAGCCTGAACCGTTAACAGGAAAACAGGAGGCCAGCCGGCCGGATAATCCCACTGGTACAAAACCGGTTTTTCAATTTTTTCGCAAACGGTAACCCCGTATTGATATTCAAACAACGGCAAATTCCGGATCGTCTTTTCAGCCTGTTCTTCCGAAGCCATTTTCACAAATAAAGGATACATACAGGCAATGCTTGCTACTTTCGAAAATCTTTTATTCTTAAAATCGTAATCCATAAACAGTCCCCGTTTTTGATTCCAGCAATATTGATTGATCAGGGCTTTCCGTTTTTCAGCCATCGCGCTCCAGTCAGGTTCACCGGCTAAATCCAGTTCTTTAACCATCCATGCAAAAAGCATTTCGTACCGACAGAGGTTGCAGTTCAGATCAACCGGGATAAAATCGGGACAACGGTTTTCGAAACGAGGGGTGAAATCCATTACTTCGGCTTCGGCCATATAATTTCCGCCAACCCTAAGTTTCGTATCCAAATCAACCGAATCGGGATGCTGCGTCACTAATCCGCGACGAAAACAAAGTGTATAAAAATCAATTAGATCCTGTTTTGTACCGTGGTTGTAGAACCGTTGAAGGCCGGGAACTGAAGTGGTATGGTTCTCGATAGCGGTACTGCTTGTATCCGTCCAGAAATGATATTCCTTTTTCAGGATAAAATAAGCTTTCCGAAGCCAGTTTTTATCGTTAAACTTTTCATACACATCAGAAACCATGGGCGCAAGAAAAGGGATTTGCGAGCGATTCATTCCCCAGTTCATACTGGCATTGGGCACAAATCCCAGCGTATCGACTTCCCATAAAAGGTCATCCACAGCATTGAGCGCATACCGGGCCAGCGAATCGATTTGAAGCAGGCCTTTATTGGTAAAATAATTATCCCAGTAAAAAAGTGCCGGTTCGCCTTTTGCAACCGACATGAAAGGTTCCGGAAGAACAATACCTTTGTTTTTCAACTGCGGAAAACACCTGCTGTCAATCAGGGAGGTATGCCAGTTGGCATGGACAAAATCTTCAACTTCGCCCCATTTCTCCCCGAATTCAGGTTGATATTTACCCTTTTCAGAACAAGCAAAAAAGATAAAAATGATTCCCGTCAGGATGTAAAACCTTTGTATTGTCATCTGCAAAAATTAAAGATAAGCGGCTGAACTTTTTCAAGCCAACCGCTTTCTGCTTTAATAACCCAACTTTCTATGAATAGAACACTTACAATAAGTCAATTAATAAATTTTCCCATGTTTCAGACAAAGTTCGATAAACTTCTTCACCCTTTCCGGGGAAACGTCGCTTTGTATAATATGGGCCGGGGCAATCATATAACCGCCATTGCGCCCGAGTATCGATATTTTTTCAATTATATCAGCTTCCAGTGCTTCGTCGCTGCCTTTGGGCAGTAAGTCCTGCTGATCGATTGCGCCCCAAAAGGCAAATTTGTCGCCGAAGCCACGCTTCATATCCTCCGGCAAATGGCCGGGAACACCGGGCTGAACCGGATTAAACACTTCGAAACCAATATCATGTATATCGTCCAGCAGATCAGCGACAGCCCCATCGCAGTGCAAAATCGGAATAATATCGGGTTTTGCCTGTTTAAAGCGGTCGATCATCCGTTTGTAGTACGGTTTTAGCTGACTCCGGAAAATTTCAGGAGGAATAATCAAACTGGTTTGTGTTCCGAAATCGTCGCCGAACCAGATAGCATCCGCTCCCCTTTCAATCAGCTGAAGTCCGATTTGTGTCTGAAATTCGGCACAAGCCTCAAACAATGGAACCACGTATTCGGCTTCCATCATCATATCAATCAGCATTTTCTCCAGACCGACCAATTGATGAGCCAAAGAAAACACCGTAACTTCAATATCGCCGAAGACCAGATAATCATCGTGGTACTTTTTCACCAGCGCTTCAGCATCCCGGTAACGCCCGGGAGCTAACGGATCGGGGAAGCGGAAAGCATCGACATCGGCCTTTGTTTCAGCATTTGACAAAGGGTAATCAACCACTTCGACATAAATACTGCCCTGCCGCATCCTCATTCCGTACTCGTTAAGCCAGGTTCCGTCGGCATCTTTAAGCACTTTGTAATCGTCCGAAACAGAAGCTCCGGTAATAACCACATCGCTTCCCATTGCCACACGTAACTCATTGGAACTGATACGGTAAGTTACATCTTCATACAGATTATCGGTATAACTTACAGGAACACCCATTTCTTTTCCGAAATAGTCGGCTAACTGCCGGCATAAATCAAACTGAAGAGGAACCCTGTCGGGCAATCCCGGGATCCGTTTAAAAGCCTTTAATACTCGTTCTTTTGGTTTCATTAGTTTTTATTTTTTAGTCATTATTTCTGCGTGCCCATCATTAATGGCTTTTCATAGCCGGCCATCTTTTTATTCGGCTTCTCTCCCATGAAAAATTCAATTGTACCGCCTGAAACAATATCGTTATGCGTGATATAATTCTTTTTATACGGTTCTCCGTTCAATACTATTTTCTGAATATAAATATTTTCGCTGCTGACATTGTGAGCAAGAATTTTAAACTGTTTCCCGTTTTCCATTTTAATCACGGCTTCTTCCAGTTGCGGCGAGCCGAAGCAGTAAATGCTGTTTGCCGGGTTCACCGGGTAAAAACCCATCGAACTGAATATATACCAGGCTGACATCTGCCCGCAATCTTCATTACCCGAATAACCCGAATTTCCATCATTATACAGATCTTTCAGTATTTTGTTACTGTAGAACTGGGCTTTCCAGGGTTCGGCGGTAAAGTCGTACAAATAAACGATATGGTGGCTCGGCTCATTTCCGTGAGCATATTGCCCGATAAAACCGGAAGCATTACCGTTCACATTCTCAGGACGGGCTTCCAGTGTAAAAAAGGTGTCCAGTTTTTGGGTAAATACTTTGTCACCGCCCATTAAACTGATGAAGGAAGGCACATCCTGCGGCACGTACCACAGATATTGCCAGCCGTTTCCTTCGGTAAACGGAAAAGCTCCGTTGGCTCCGTAAGCAACCGGATTAAACCCGGCAGCCCATTTTCCGTCACTGTTTTTGGGTCTGAAGAAACCGACCGATGAATCGAACAAATTTTTATAGCTGCCGGAACGTTTTATAAAAAACTCATAATCAGCTTCGTGACCCAATTTTTTGGCCATTTGAGCCACACACCAGTCGTCATAAGCTACTTCAAGTGTTATCGATACCGATTCAGTTTGTTTGTCCTCCGGAAAATAACCGTACTCGTTCAGCAAATAAAACGGAGATTTCTTATGTGCAACGGTTGCCGAAGCCTTTACTGCCTCGTAAGCCAGCTGATAATCAAAACCTTTTATTCCTTTGAAAAAAGCATCGGCAATAACCGGGATCGCATGGTTGCCAATCATGCAATAGGTTTCGGTTCCCCATAAATGCCAGATCGGCAGATAGCCATAAGTTTGGTACTGGCGGAGCATGGAGTTAATAAACCCGGCCGTTCTTTTCTGTTGCAAAATTGTATATAACGGATGAGCCGCACGGTAAGTATCCCACAGCGAAAAAGTGCTGTAATGGGTTTTATCAGGTGCGTTCATCTTCTGATCGTCGGTACTCAGATAATCGCCCGAAACATCAGCAATATTATTGGGCTGAATAAACAGGTGATACAAGCCGGTATAAAAAATGGTTTTCTGCCGGGGTGTTCCTTTAATATCGATACACGAAAGTTCCTTGTTCCAGGTCTCCGCAGCCCGGGCAGAAACAGCATCGAAATTGAAATCCTTTATTTCAGCTTTCAGGTTATTTCGGGCCCCTTCCTGCGAAACAGAAGATAATCCGACTCTCACCAAAAGCGGCTGGTCATTATTTTCAGTAAAATTCATTACGAACTTCAGTTTATCGCTGTTGCCTACCGGAGCATCCGGTATTTCATAGCCACCGGCATTAAAAACATGCGAACTGAACGGGCGTGAAAATTCGGCACGGAAATAAACTTTCCGAAGTTTGGCCCAGCCCGATATAATCCGGTATCCCTCAATTGTTTTATTGTCGATCACCCGAATCTGTGATGACAAAATTTTCACATACCGCCTCGGATTGGTACGAACCAGCGAATGGTCAAGATCGATAATAAGATGGTACAGATTGTTATCGGGGAAAGAATACCTGTGCATACCACAATGCGCTGTTGCTGTCAGTTCAGTCTTAATCTTATAATCGTCGAGAACGACGCTGTAATATCCGGGCCGGGCCTCTTCATTTACATGCTTATATGTTGAACGGAAACCTTTGGTTTTTCCGTCGTCGCTGCCAGCCTCCCACTGAATTTTTCCTCCATAAGGCATAAATAAAAAGTCGTACAAATCGGGGCAACCGGTGCCACTCAGATGCGTATGACTAAATCCCAGAATTGAAGGATCGTTGTAATCGTAACCGCTACACGGATCATCGGGATATTCCCGCGTGTCGGGACTCAACTGCACCAATCCGAAAGGGACACATGCTCCCGGGAAATTACTTCCCGATAAACTCAGGCTATCAACCGAACCTGTCCCGATAAACGGGTTCACATATTGATTATAATCAACACTTTGGGCATTTACCCGAACGACTACCCCCTGACACGAAAGGAATGCCATCATAAAAATGAAGGCAATCCTTTTCATACTTTTCTCAAAATCAGCCATCTAAATTCTCTTTTATATTACAAAATCTGTACAACGGATTACTTTTATACGTTTCCGGCAAGATGCCGGATTAAATCTCTCTTATCCCGTTTTTCCTTTTTATTCAAAATTCAATATCATAAATTCTACTTCGGCAACTGAAGAAGTAACTCTTTCATCGCCAAGGTCATTGCTTCCTGGTAATTGTTCAAATCATCAACATGAAAAATATAACGGTTACCAGGTTTCTTATCTGTTTTCCAGTCGACATAGCCCTGATCGTCGCAACTTGCTTTTACAGGGACAAACGAGCATACCGGATTTTTCTCCGAATCGCCCGGAATAAGTTCGCCTTCAGGGCTCACTTTTTTACCTGCCGCATGAATAAAACCGGCTGTACACCACATATTTCTGACAGACTCCCCGAACTGGTTCAACAGTTCTGTTTCCGGTTTCCCGTTCAGATACGAAAACCATTTGTGGCTTTCTTTCTTTGCAAGCATGAACACGAAAAAATTCTGAAGTTTTTCAGGCAGAAACGGCAAAATTTCTTTTTGAACGAACCGGTAATACGTACCGTATTCGCCAACTTCACCTATATTCGTCCGGGTTGTACACGGCATCCAGTAAACCGGGCATGGAGCATCGAATATCGCAGCATAAGCCAGCGGATTCAATTTCACATTGTATTCCAGTTTCCGGTCTTTTATTGAATTTGCCGACCCGGCATTCAGATAAATAGCCTTACATTTCTTTTTAAACAGTTCAGGCTCTTTTTTAAGGGCAACCGCCACATTGGTTGCAGCCCCGACAATATTAATCACCACCGGTTTTTCCGACTCTCGTAATGTTTTCAGCAACCAGTTAACACCCTGAATTTCAATATTTGTAGCCTGTGACTGCGTATCTTTCCGACTCTTCATAGGAAAAGGACTGCCCACCACAAACGGAACCACCAGACCGGTGTAATAATTCATCTGGGCAATTCCCATCACATCAGGGTCGCCAAGTTCCGGCCGCGACGGATAATCAATCAGAATTCCTTTCAAATCGACATTGCCGGAATAAGCAAGCGCATACACGGTTGCCAGATCCCAATGGTCGTCCGGATCGCAATGGATATGATACAAATCTGTTGAGTGAATCATCGGCACTTTGTCCCGACCGGCTGACCGTACCATTCCTGTTTCCATCGGGAATGCGTTCCTGCTAACCAGTCCTGCCACAAGGGCTGAAAGTCCGACTTTCAAAAATTCACTTCGTTTCAACATATTCATCTTTCTTTGCAATTCAGTATAAAAAACGAGCATCCGATCAATCCAGCGCCCCGCTTTTCATCTGTTTTTTTTCGTCTGTAACAGTTTTTTCAACCTTTCCTTTTACAATCAGCTTTATAACACTTACCGCCGGATCGGGTGCAGTTTTCGGAACCATAACAAGCAGGTTCTCCCCTACCGGACTGGTCACCAAATTTTCGTCATCAGCCAGCAGACTTGCAGAAACCACATGGTTCTTTAAACCGGGAACGATTATCTTTCCGTCCCTGGACCAGTCGAAAACTTCGAGATACAGAATTGTCTGATCCTTTTGTTCTTTACAGGTACATTCGCCCCACGGCAATATTGCCAGCGGACTTGCCTTCGTACCATAAACAGCTTCGCCGTTGACATTCATCCAGCGGCCAATGTCTTTCAGCCGGTCGATACTTTCCTGAGGAACAGATCCATCCGGTTTCGGGCCGATATTCAGTAAATAATTTCCACCGCGGGCAACAATTTTCACCAGATTCTGAATCAGTTGTTCCGATGATTTCCAGTGATCATCATAACTTTTGTATCCCCATGAACCGTTCATGGTCATACAGGTTTCCCAGTTTTCACCGGCCACCGCATCCGGATCAGGAATAGCCTGTTCCGGTGTTTTGGTATCACCCGGAAAATCGGGATGCAAACGATCGTTGGTTATAATGTTCGGCTGTATATTCAGCAATTTCTCCAGTTTCAGTGCCCCCTGATAGCTTCTCATCTGGGTCGCATAATCCCACCAGAGAACCGATACATCGCCGTAATTGGTTAACAGTTCTCTTACCTGAGGAACAGCAACCCGGTCGACATACTCATCAAAAGTTGCCGTTTCCTGAACCGGATCCCAATGGCCGTCATGTTCCTTGGTATACTGATCTATTTTTGTTGAATCGGGATTAGGCCAACCCTGCCACATAGGCCTGCGGGCAGCTGTTCCTCCCGGGTTAGTCCAGTCGTTGGCCTGCGAATAGTAAAAGCCCAGTCGCATCCCGTATTTTTTACAGGCTTCGGCCAATGGTTTCAGCAAATCTTTTCCGTAGACCGTGGCATCCACCACATTCCAGTCGCTTGCCTTGCTGTCGAACAATGCAAATCCGTCGTGATGTTTTGCCGTAATAATCAGGTATTTCATCCCGGCTTCTTTTGCCATTTTAACCCAGGCTTCAGGATTGTAATTCACCGGGTTAAAATTTCCGGCATGTTCACGGTATTCGGCTACCGGTATTTTACAGCGGTTTTCAATCCAGGCTGCATCGCCATACGCCTGATGGTAACCTTTATAAACGCCGCCATACATCGAATATACGCCCCAGTGGATAAACATGCCGAATTTGGCATCGTGCCACCAGGCCAGGCGTTCCGCTGCCGGAGGCCTGGGCGTACCGGTCAATGCTTTTATGGTGTCAATTTCCACGGGATCGTAAGGCCTTCCGTCCGGATAAAAAATATCGTGGAACCAGATTTTCATAGCCATACTGTCTTTCAGAAATTTGCTCCACGGGTAACGGGTATTGGTTTTCCCGGTTACCAGGCCCCAGTTTATTGCGCCTATATTTTGCCTTTTCAGCATCGGCATAATATTCTGAAACAGACTGTTGTTAATACGCATCATATACTCGGAGCAAATCATCGGCCTGCCAAAAGTCTTCAACGTATCAATAAACTCCTGGTGCTCCTCCGGCGGATCGTAGGTATGATACGTAATGACATCCGAATTTTCCAGCTGGAAACGGGTAATATTTTTCAGCCGGCGTTTCCACACCGCAGACGTAAGCGGTTGAGATGGTCCTGCTTCTCTTGCCCATTTAAATATCTGGTTGAGTAACGGCAGCGACTGATCCTTATGTCCGCCATTTCCCGGTTCGTTATACAAATCCCATACAGCCACCCGTTTGTCGTCTTTAAAGGTAGAAAGGATGTCCTTCACATAAGCCTCCAGAACTGTTACCAGCGTAGAATCCTGGTAAAACAAAACACCCGGATCCTGAACCCAACCCGAATTATGTTGTTCCGGCACAGGGTCAGGCTGTTTGCCTGCCTGATAAACCGGTTTCCAGCAATCGTCGAAAAACACGAACATGGTTTTTATGCCGTGCCTGTCGGCAATGGTCAGGTACTGGTTCATCCGTTTTTTGAATCCGTCCTTATCGATTTGCCAGGCCAGATGGTGCAGGAAAACCCGCATACAGTTCATCCCGATATTTTGGGCCCAGCCCAGTTCACGGTCGATGGTGGTTGTATCGAAAGTTTCGGCCTGCCACATTTCCAGCTGGTTAACAGCAGTGCTCGGTATAAAGTTACTTCCCCTCAGCCATCCGGTTTCATTGTTCCATTGCTTTGCCTCTTCAACAGTCCAGCGCTGATGTATCCGTTTCGGGCCTGTCCCCTGACAGGCAACAAGAATCAGTAAAACAAATGGGACACAGAGAAAGTAATGTTTCATTTCTATTTAGCTTGAATTTTCTTTCCTTTTGAATTAATGCAACCGGTAACCGATACATTTTTTGAAGCTCCTTTCATAACAAGTTCAGTTCCTGAAGTTTCGAAATATGAATCGGAAAGCTTTACTCCGTCGCAGTCAGAAAGAACAATTCCCTTACTGCCGGGAACAGAATTACCGTATACTGTTACACCTTTTTCATTCAGATTTTTACATCCGGCATAAGACTGAATATCGCCGCAGGCATCTTCCAGAATTACCCCTTCGATAGTTACATTGCTGCAACCGTTGAAATAAATCAGCAGAGGACTTACTTCAGCAACATCTCCCTTCAGATAACTTTTCTGAATCTGTGCTTTGACGCTGTTTTGTAAAGCAGCGCCCTGTCCTTCAATTACTCCCTGACCGATAATTCCGATATTTTGCTGTGCATCAGCAGTAATCAGGGCTTTTGTGCCTTTCAGTCCGATGTAATCGTAAATGGAAACAACGCCGACCAAAACCGCACCTTCTTTCAATTCGATAGTAACATTCGATTTCAACTCGAAGCTACCGGTAAGGTAACGCCCCACATAAAATTGAAGTGTGCCTCCGCCGTTTTCACTAATGTAATCAATTGCATACTGAATAGAACCGGTATTCAAAGTTATACCATCCGATTTTACACCGAATAATGATGCTTTGTAATCTTTGGCCGAAAGGTTCAACGACAGCAGCAACAACGCATTGAATATGATTATTTTATATATTTTCATCATCTGAATTTTTAAATTAGTTAAATTTATTCGACAACAATGCCACTTGTGTTATGCTGAATAATTTCCTGTTTCCCGTTATTGTCAGGTTCATTGAATTTTACATCTTTCAGTGAACCGCCTTTTACATCGTCCATCACAATAGCCGGACGGTAATCTTTCTTTTCGGCCGTCAGGGTTACATTCTCAAATTCAAGTCCTTCGACATGACGAATATAGAAGCCCCATGCAGGTAATTCTTTCCACTGTGAAAATTCGGGGTATTTCTTGCGCATTTCAGGAATGCTGTCGAGTTCGGCTGGCGAAGTTCCGCGATAGGCATACAACGCGTTGCCGGCTCCCGGATATACTATCTTAATATTTTTCAGTTTTACATCCTGAATTTTGTGATCGGGAAGACCGACAATACTGGCCGGCGAAATATTACGCGGATTATCCTCGATCGGCCCTTCATAGTTGTAACCGACATCGGGTTTCCCGAAAGGAACTTCGGCATATACATTCGAAATACGGATATTTTTCATGCTGGGCTGTTTCCCCTGACTCCAGCGGTCGCCTATACGCAGGAAAATCACATTCCCTGTATTGATCGAACGGACACTGTCGACTTCAATATTTTCAATCACCCCGCCATCAACGGCAGCAAAAGTAATGGCCGAACGGAACGTATCGAAAATAGTAAGATTGGTTACTTTAAAATTACGGAATCCACCACGCGAGACTGTTCCGAATTTCAGGCCGTTTGCACTCGAACGTCCCACGCAGTTGTCAACCACCACATTCTGGCAGATGCTGTTCGGGTCGTGCGATTTGAAACAAAGCACATCGTCGGCTGCATCGAAATACGAATTTTTCAGGACAACACCGTCGCAGTCAACCACATCGATGCCATCGTTGTTCCAGTACGATTTACTGTCGACATAAATATTATCGACATACAATTTTTTACACTGATCGTAAGTCTGGTTCCAGCTGGCAGGGTCGCGCAGGGTAATATCGGTGATCGTTACGTTTGTGCATTCCCTGAAATATATATTCTCCGGACGGTTGGTCTCGTTCGGCCGGTCGAGTTTCAGATCATCTTTATATATTCCGCGGTGAATATAGCTGACCATATTGTTGGCAGTAGTAAAACCACGTCCGTTAATTGTTCCTTTGCCGGTAATGCCAATATTTTCCTGGTTAATCGCAAAAATCATCGACATCCATTTTACCTTGGGATCTTTCACATAATCGAATGGATTTGTCGAGCCCAGCAAGGTAGCCCCGTATTTCAGGTGAAGGGTTACATTCGACTTCAGGTAAATACTGCCGGTTACATAATTGCCGGCTTCGAAAACCAAACGGCCTCCCCCGTTTTCACTAATATAATCGATTGCTTTCTGTATGGTACGGGTATTTAATGTAATCCCGTCGGCTTTTGCACCGAAGTCGGAAACCATGTAATCTTTGGCCGACAACTGAATGGTGAAAAGCAATAATACGGCCGGTAAAAATAATTTTGCCATCCTCATTATTCTTCTGTTATTTAATAATTTATAGTTGGTCATACGTTTCTTATTTTTTCTGAATTATTCCGGTTGATTTATATTTGTGAACCGTTTTTCCTCCGCCCGGAACATTATATTTCATTCCTGAAAAAACAGCTCCTTGTACATCGTCGAGCACAATGGCCGGACGGTATTCTTTGGCTTTGGCCGTCAATTTCACATTTTCAAATTTCAAATTTTTAGCATGACGAACAAAAAAGCCCCATGCAGGTAATTCTTTCCACTGTGAAAATTCAGGATATTTCTCCGCCATTTCAGGAATACTGTCCAGATCGGCAGATTTAATGCCCCGGTATGCGTAATTCGGATTACTTCCTCCGGGATATACAATCTCGATATTTTTCAATGTTACGTTGGAAATATCCATTCCAGGCAAACCGGCAATAACAGATGGCGAAATGTTACGGGGATTATCTTCCACCGGCCCTTCATATTCGTAACCGGCATCAGGTTTACCGGCCGGAATTTCGGCATACATATTCTGAATGGTAATATCACTCATAGAACCGACTTTTCCCTTGTTCCATCGTGTTCCGATTCTCAAAAATATTGCATTACCCGTATTATAGGCATAAAGGCTGTCAACCAGAATATCGCTGATTTCGCCTCCGTCGGGAGTCTCAATTGCAATGGCAGTACGGAAGGTATCGTAAACCTTGTTATTAATGATTCTGAAATGTTTATAACCGCCCCTGGTTACAGTTCCGAATTTAATACCGTTTGCGCTCGAACGTGCCACACAGTTACGTACTTCCACGTTTTCGCACATTTTGGTTACATCATGCGATTTGAAGCAAATTGCATCGTCTGTTGCATCGATAAACGAGTTGGTTAGAGTTACATTTTTGCAATCGACAATATCCAGACCGTCGTTGTTCCAAAAGGCTTTGCTGTCGACCGTAATATTATTGATTTTCAGGTTTTCACACTGATCATACATCTGTACCCAGTCCGCAGCATTTTTTATTGTAATACCGTCTATTTCCACATTTTTACATTCACGGAAACAAATATCCTTCGGACGAAAACTTCCTACCCGGTCGTTACTCAGGTTATCGTTCAGAATTCCTTTATGGACCTGGTCAATCGCATTGTATGCGAGGTCACGACCCTGTCCGTCAATAACGCCCATACCTGTAATTGAAATATTTTCAGCATTCTTTGCAAACACCAGTGCACGGTAAGGACTTTCAATATTATAATCGTAAATATTGGTTGATCCGACCAGTATTGCGCCTTCTTTCAAAACGATATGCACATCCGATTTTAACTCGATGGTCCCGGTAAGGTAGCGTCCCACGTAAAAAGTCAGGTGTCCTCCCCCCTTTTCATGAATGAAATCGATGGCTTTCTGGATCGCTGTCGTGTTCAGCGTGGTTCCATTCGATTTTATACCAAAAACAGACGCATTGTAATCTTCAGCAAAAAGCTGAAACCCGGAGAACAATGCGAGTGACAAAACAATTAATCTTAACTTCTTCATTTCTATAATTTAATGTTACTTTTTATTTAATACACTGTTACAGGTCCTATCAATCCCATCGACTGGATGGGCTGGTTTTTACTTTTCTGTACCGTAAACCGCTGAGCGGTTTTGTTATCGGTAAGGGTTTTCATGTAATTACCCATTGATGTGATTACATGAACTTCTATTTCGTTCGGCCCTTCCTTCCGTATTTCCGAAAGGTTGTAAATACGGTTACCATACCATTTCACGCCACACGATTTACCGTTGACGAACAATTCTGAAACGCCCCATACTTTTCCCAGGTTCAGATAACCGGAACATTCCTTTCTGAAATCGATAGTCTTCCGGTAAACAGCAGTTCCTGTAAAATTCACATAATCGGTATCTTTCAGGTCTTTCAGCTCATACATTTTGAACTTTTTCACCGTACTTTCGCGGCTGTGCCGAAGTTCAACATCCCAATCGTTATTAATGGTTTCGACATTGTCGCCGCTTACTGAAACAGATTCCCATTCAGTACCATTTTTTTCGTTGCTGAAAATAATCAGTCGCGATTCGGCCGGGCCAAAATTCATATTCAGGCTGTCATCTTTCAGCCCGACACGAAACCGTTCTCCTGTCTCCGGATTCCATATCCAGCCATTCCGGCCAGAGGTAATCTCTTTGGAAAAAGTTACCCTGGTTTGGTGACTGTTGTGCATATGAGAATTAACAAAAAAGAAAATCTCGCTGCCGTCATCAGCCTGGTAACGGTTTTGCATAAAGAAACGATCTGGCTTTTCAATGGTCAGGTAATGAGGCAGATTATACTCCGACATCAGGTATCTGTACCATTCGAGGAAACGGTTATCGTCAGGTTTTGCAACCAGAATGAACCGGTCTTCATATTTTTTGAGTTTTTCAACCAGTACAGCCACCTCCTTATCGCGTTGCTTCCAGTTTTTCAGTCCCAGCGATTTCTCCGGATATTTTTCAATACAAAAAATCCGCCCGCCGGTTGAAACAAACTCAAGCAGTTTTTGCAGGGTAGACACGCCCATGCTGGTAACTTCAGGCAGGAAAAGTGTTCCGTATTTTTTCGGCCCGTAACAAAGTTTTCCGCTTTTTACCTGCGAATTAGTAATAACTGTTTCAGAAGTATAATCGGCTGCCCCTCCGTTTTTATTGATTGATTCCCAGATGATGGAAGTATATGGCACATTCAGTTTTACAGGAAAAGGATCAGCCGGGCTACCTGTTTCGCCCCACATGTCATTATTAGCCGGAAGAATGGCAATATCGGTGTACATATCTGCATTCTCCAACACCGAAGAAACGCGGGCTTTATAGTCGTTAAGGTATTTGACATATGGCCACCAGTTGTTGTTTTCGTTATGATATGCGCCATACTGTACCCAACCGGGGAACGGTGCTTCGGGCGGCGAATAATTAAACCCGTGCCATACCGAATGGGTAATTCCCGATATAATACTCATATCGGAACCTATTTTCAATAATTCAAGAGTTGCATTGAAAACAAGATACGTATTGGTCATTTCTTCACAACTCACTTCCCGTTTTCCGGTAAGATGCGCTGCCGACGAAACATATTTATTTATCATCGTATACCCACGCCCACGGCGGTAATCCTCATCCGACATTTCTTCACCGAGACGGTGTTTCAGCCAGTTGGTTGTCCACGATTCACCTTCAGGAATATCGCAACCGAAGTTGCTTTCCAGGGAGAACAGCCCCTTCCCGTATAATTCCGCCCTCGATCTGACGTTGTTATCTTTACACCACTGAAGGTATGTTTTTGTAAAACGCTCATCCAGTAACTCTGCCACCGTCAGTGTATAATCAAAACGTACCCGTCTAATTGTTTCCGCGAATTCAGGAGTTTTGGCCGCCCCGTAATTTTCGTCAACCACAAGGCCCAAACGGCCGACCTTAAACAGGAGGAACGGAAGATACGGCATTATATCGTAGCCCCGGCGTTTCTTGAATTCTTCGGCAAGGTCGTGGCTCCAGTTACAGCCTTCCAGTTCCAGCCCATCCGTGAAAAACGCACGCAAACAGCCGGACAAAGGCCCTGTTTTTTTCTGAATAGTATCCGACATGTGATCGAGATATTTCCGGACAGCCGCCTTGTTCATATGATTAAGAATCGGGCCTGCCGCCCCCGGTGCCCCGTTGATTACACTGGCAAACGAATCGACTTTCACCAGTGCATATAAAACATGTTTCCCTTCGGGAATATCAATTCTTATAATCTGATCGTCCTTTTTATCCGACAGATCGGTTACCTGGTCAAGACTGTTCATCGGGTCAGGCACCAGTTTCAGCGATACGAGCCGAAAAGTCCGTCCCGGATAAGGCTCGGTAACCTTCGGATCAATATTTTTAAAAATATTGAACTGCGAGGTTTCAAACACTGTCGGCCCTTCCAGTTTTTCAGCATCAACAAGCACCACCTCAGCACGTTCGTCACCCTGAAGTGTCTCGGCACCAAACGGCCAGCCTGAACCGACAATCAGGTCGCAGGTCATATCCAGCTTTTTGGCTTCGGAAAATGTTACCTGCAACATGTCAATCCATTCGTCACTTAGCCAGGTCAGAGATTTTTTGCCTAAATCGTCACCCGTGGAAGGAAAAGCAATCGGATTTATCTCAACGCCTCCAACACCGGCTTCCTTCAGTAAATGCAATTCCCTGACAAGTTCTTTGGCTTCGACTTTGTCACCATTCCACCACCAACGGACAAACGGACGATATCCGGAATCCGGATTTTTAAAATTTTTATACAATTCCGGATCGACCGATATATTTTCAGAATCTAATGCTTCATTTCCGAAAGAAGTATACGGATTTGATGCAAGACATCCGGCAGACAGAACTGCACTCTGAAATATAAAAGTCCTTCGTCTCATTTTATGGAGATACATGTCTAATAAATAGTTACAGGTCCTATCAGTCCCATCGACTGGATGGGCTGGTTTTTACTTTTCAGTACCGTAAACCGCTGGGCGGTTTTGTTATCGGTAAGGGTTTTCATGTAATTACCCATTGATGTGATTACATGAACTTCTATTTCATTCGGCCCTTCCTTCAGTATTTCCGAAAGGTTATAGATTCGGTTGCCATACCATTTCACGCCACACGATTTTCCGTTAACAAATAATTCTGAAACACCCCATACTTTTCCAAGGTTCAGATAACCGGAACATTCCTTCCTGAAATCGATGGTTTTGCGGTAAACAGCTGTTCCTGTAAAATCCACATATTCGGTATCTTTCAAATCTTTCAGCTCATACATCTTGAACTTTTTCACCGTATTTTCGCGGCTGTGCCGAAGTTCAACATCCCAATCGTTATTGATGGTTTCGATATTGTCGCCGGTTACAGGAACAGGCTTCCATTCGGGACCGTTTTGTTCTTTGTTAAAAACAATAATGAACGATTCTGCCGGGCCAAGCTCCATTTCAAACCGGTCTTCATTTAAATGAATACAGGAACAGTTGCCGGTTTCCGGATCCCAGACCCATGGATAACGGCCTTTGGTAACCGATTTCGAAAACGTAATTCCGGTTTTATAGCTTTCGTGCTTGTGTACATTCTGGAAAAAGAAAATATCACTCCCGTCGTCTGCCACGTAACGGGTTTGCATGAAAAAGCGATTCGGCTTTTCAATGGTCAGGTAATGAGGCAGATTATACTCCAGCATCAGGTATCTGTACCATTCGAGGAAACGGTTATCGTCAGGTTTTGCAACCAGGATGAACCGGTCTTCATATTTCTTAAGTTTTTCAACCAGTTCGGCAACTTCCTTATCGCGCTGTTTCCAGTCTTTCAGGCCCAGCGATTTCTCCGGATATTTTTCGATACAGAAAATACGTCCGCCGGTTGAAACGAACTCAAACAGTTTTTGCAAAGTGGACACGCCCATGCTGGTAACTTCAGGCAGGAAAATAGTTCCGTATTTTTTCGGTCCGTAACAAAGTTTTCCTCTTTTTACCTCCGAACCGTTGATGATAATCTCGGTTGTATAATCGGCTGCTCCACCGTTTTTATTAATTGATTCCCAAATGATTGAAGTATACGGAACATTCAGCCGTTCAGGGAACGGGTCGGTTTGCACACCTATTTCGCCCCACATATCGTAATTGGCAGGCATGATTGCCATATCGGTATACATGTCAACATTCTCCAACAATGCCGACAGACGGCCTTTGTATTCGTTCAGGTATTTGAAGTAAGGCCACCAGTTGTTATTCTCATTGTAATACGAACCGTACTGAACCCAACCCGGGAACGGTGCTTCGGGCGGCGAATAATTGAAACCGTGCCATATCGAATGTGTGATTCCTGACATGATGCTCATATCGGAACCGATTTTCAGCTGTTCAAGGGTAATGTTGAAAACATTGTATGTATTGGTCATTTCCTCGCAACTCACTTCCCGTTTCCCGGTAAGGTGTGCTGCCGACGAAACATATTTGTCAATCATGGTATAACCACGGCCACGACGGTAATCATCGTCAGACATCTCTTCACCTATACGGTGTTTCAGCCAGTTGGTTGTCCACGATTCGCCTTCGGGAATGTCGTAGCCCAGACTGCTTTCCAGCGGGAAAAATCCCCGTCCGTAAGCCTGTGCACGCGATTTCACATGCTGGTCTTTGCACCACTGCAGATAGGTTTGTGTAAAACGTTCGTACAACAATTCGGCTTTGGTCAGTTCAAAATCGAAACGTACCCGTTTTATTTCTTCTGCAAAATCGCCGTTTTTTGTTACACCATAGTCAAAGTCAACCACACTTCCCAGACGGCCTACCTTAAACATGGTAAACGGAATATATGGCATTGGATCGTACCCACGGCGTTTCTCAAATTCTTCCACAATATCATCGTTCCAGTTGCAACCTTCCAGCTCCATCGAATCGGTAAAGAAAGCCCGCAGATAGTTTGAAAGCGGCCCTGTTTTTTTCTGAATGGTATCCGACATGTGGTCGAGATATTTCCGCACAGCCGCCTTATCCATGTGGTTAAGGATTGGCCCTGCAGCGCCGGGAGCCCCGTTGATGACGCAGGCAAACGAATCGACTTTTACCAGGGCATAAAAAACATATTTTCCTTCCGGAATATCAACCTTGATAATTTGGTCGTCCTTTTTATCCGACAGTTCAATTACCTGATCAAGGCTGTTCATCGGGTCGGGCACCAGTTTTAATGAAAGAATTTCGAAAGTACGGCCCGGACAAGGAACGGTTACACCCGGATCAACCTGGTCAAATATATTAAACCTGGAAGTTTCGAACGATCTGGGTCCCTCCAGTTTTTCAGCATAAACGAGTGCAACCTGGGCACGTTCTTTCCGTTCGAGCGTTTCAGCCCCAAACGGCCAGCCTGATCCGACAATCAGGTCGCAGGTCATGTCCAGTTTTTTTGCTTCATCAAATGTAGTCTGAAGCATATCAATCCATTCGTCGCTCAGCCATGTCAGAGATTTTATTCCCAGATCATCGCCAGATGAAGGAAATTCAATCGGGTTAATTTCAACACCACCAATCCCGGCATCTTTTAACAGATGTAATTCCCTGACAAGTTCTTTTGCATCCACCTTATCGCCATTCCACCACCAGCGTACAAACGGATGATAAACCAGCTCCGGATTCTTAAATTTTTTATAAAGTTCTGAATCCAGTAATATTTTATCCGGGTCAAACACTCCACCGCCAAGGGCCGTAAATGAGTTTGCGGCAAAACATCCGGCAGACAGAATTGCGCTTTGAAAAATAAAAGTTCTTCGTTTCATTAAAATAATTTAAAAGTTTATCAGATTTAGTTCTCTTTTTGGGTTTAGTTTTTCATAAAATCAAATAACACTGACAAAAAAAGTGTCATCTAATAAGTAGATATGAAAAACGCAAGAGTATACTACCCTTTTAAAAATTTTTATCAAAAAAACATCGCCCGGACTTTTGTATTTTATTAGATAGTAATAAATTAAAGAATAAAAAAATTCCCTGTTATATCGTTATTCTTTTTGAGCTTACTCATAATTCTATGCCCCGCAGGGAATCATAAAATCTAAAAAAACAGGTTTCTATTGAATCAGAATAAATTTTCCTTTTTTTATTATTCTGCCTGCTAAATACAAATTTACTAACCTTCAGGAAAAAATTGTTTATAAATCACATAATTAGATGCATCGAACACACAAAAAACGACCTGTTCCGGAATTTCATTTTCAGAGAGGAAATGTTGTACCTCCTCAATTGCAATCCGGGCCGCCGGTTCTTTGGGAAATCCGTAAATACCTGTACTTATATTCGGAAAAGCAATGGTTTTCAACTGGTGTTCAGCAGCAAGTTGTAAGGAATTCCGGTAGCATCCGGCAAGCAGTCCGGCCTCGTTACGGTTGCCTCCTCTCCAAACCGGACCGACGGTGTGTATAACATGTTTGGCCAACAAATTATACCCGCCGGTAATTTTTGCCTCTCCGGTTGCACAACCGTTTAACTCCCGGCACTCGTTAAGCAAACCGCGTCCGGCAGCCCGGTGAATAGCTCCGTCAACTCCACCCCCGCCAAGCAAGCTGTTATTGGCGGCATTTACAATTGCATCAACCTGCAAAGAAGTAATATCTCCCCGAATTAATTTTATCCGTTTCATTTTTATAAAAATAAAAACATGGGCGCTACATTCTGTAAAACAAATATTAATAAAAATCAGGAAAAACCGAAAATCATTTTCTCTTTTCTTTTGTCTGAAAACGACTTATTTAATGTATTCATAAGTGAAAAACGCAGATTCACCGGTTATTTATTTTTCCGACTGACAGAAAAATTACATTTGTATGCAATTACAACCATTCTGTTTTTAAACTAAAAAAGCAACAGTAAATGAACACACTCGGAAATTTAATCTGGCTAATCTTCGGCGGATTCATCGCCTTTATGGGATACATTTTCGGCGGTCTGGTATTATGTATCACAATTATCGGCATTCCTTTCGGACTCCAGATTTTTAAACTGGCCAATATAACTTTGTGGCCTTTCAACAAAACAATCGAATATCAGGGATACGCACCGGGTTGCCTGTCTACCCTTATGAATATTATCTGGCTTTTGTTCGGTGGTATCTGGATTGCATTAACGCATCTGGTTATGGGTTTGCTGCTTGGCATTACCATTATCGGCATTCCCTGGGCCAGCCAGCATTTTAAACTTATGTCGCTGGCACTGGCACCATTCGGAAAAACCATCGTCGAAAAACGCTAATTGAAAAATATTTTTCTGAAGACATGAAAGCAGATCTGCTTCTGTTTTCTCTCTTTTTCAGTAAAAGCAAAAAGTTTTGATCTTCGGAAAATATAGCGTTAATTTGACCGCATGAACAAACAGGACTCATATACTTTTCCTGAAGATTTTATCAAACGCATTCGTATCCAGTTTGGTGAGCAGGCAGATGAATTTCTGAATTCAATGGAAAAGGAACCATCCGTAACGGTAAGGCTCAACAACAAAAAATTCAGTTTACAGGAAAAAATCTTTGAACATGTTCAATGGTGCCCGGCCGGCGTATTTCTGAAAGAACGTCCTGTTTTTACGCTTGATCCGCTTTTTCATGCCGGTGCCTATTATGTACAGGAAGCCAGTTCCATGTTTCTGGAACAGGCTTTTCGTGCAACCGGTACAACCACCGAAGGGCGGCTGATACTTGATTTATGCGGCGCACCCGGAGGCAAATCGACACACTTACTTAGCCTGATGAACGACAATGATTTACTGGTTTCGAACGAGGTAATTCTGTCGCGAATAAAAATACTTCGTGAAAATATCCGGAAATGGGGAGCTCCGAATGTAATAATCGCAAATAACGATCCGAAAGATTTCGGACAATTAAACGGTTTTTTCGACCTGATACTGGTTGATGCTCCCTGCTCCGGCGAAGGATTGTTTAAACGTGACCCGGCTGCACGCAACGAATGGTCACCCGGGAATGCACAGCTTTGCTCGGTACGGCAACGGCGTATCGTGGCGGATATCTGGCCTGCATTAAAAACAGGCGGATACCTGATTTACAGTACCTGTACCTTCAATCCGGAAGAAAATGAAGAAAACCTGAAGTGGCTAAAATCGCAGAACAACTTCAAAAGCATCCGTATTCCGCTAAAACCTGAATGGCATATCGAAGAGACAGAAACAGACAACATCTACGGTTACCACTTTTTTCCACACCTTGTTAAAAGTGAAGGTTTTTTTATTGCCGTATTGCAAAAAACAGATGACGAACCAGCATCCCGTTTCCCGAAAAAAATGAGGAATAAACCGGGGAAAATACCTGCAGGCATGGCTTTTGTCAAAAACTGGGTTCAGGCAGGGAACTATGAATTCAGAATGATTAACGATACAATTGTAGCTTCGCCGGAACAATGGCAAAACGAAATTGACCGACTGTCTAATTCACTGAAAATAACAGACTCAGGACTACCCGTTGCCACTCTAAAAGGAAAGGATACAGTCCCGGCCCACGAACTGGTACTGTCTTCGGTTTTAAATATTTCCGGATTCGGATTCACGGACATCAATTTTGAAGAGGCCTTAAAATACCTGCGAAAAGAAGAAATAAAACTACACACAAAAGAAACCGGCTGGCAGATTGTCCGTTTCAGAAACACGCCAATCGGCCTTGTAAAAAATATCGGGACACGCGTGAACAACTATTATCCGAAAGAATGGCGTATCCGTATGCAAACCACACAGGCGGGAAAGCCCTGGTACGAATAGAAACCATTCACTTTGTTTTCCGGTTTTCTGATTTCTATGCCGGAAAAAGAAACACTTTTATTATACCGGAACTGAGGTCGTTTTACGAGACAGTTTCCAGTATATCTTTCAGGTGCAGCCAAAACCTGTTTACCGTTTCAATGCTGATTTTCTCATTGGGTGTATGGACATCACGGAGCGTCGGGCCAAACGAGACCATATCCAGTCCGGGATATTTAACAAGGAAAAGGCCGCATTCCAAACCGGCATGAATGGAGCGTACAACGGGTTTATGCCCGAATAGTTTTTCATACGATTTTACTGTAACATCCAGTATTTTACTATTGGTGTCCGGTGTCCAGCCCGGATAGCCATCCGAGTTTTCAACTTCAGCTCCGGCCAGTTCAAAAACAGACCGGACCATTTCCGAGGCATAATACTTTCGGCTTTCCAATTCACTGCGCTGACTTGTAGTTACCTGTACTTTTTCATTTTCAATAAATTTCACGGAAGCCAGGTTTGTCGATGTTTCAACCATTCCTTCCATGCGGGGACTCATTTCAAGTACCCCGTGCGGACAGGCACACAACATATTAATCAGTTTTTCCTGGCTTGAAATAGTAAGCACTTCTTCCGGCAAATTCGTCGAACTGTGGTCAACAACAAGGTTGGGCTCGGTACGTTCAAATTCAAATTCAACATCGGCCGAAAACATATTCAAATCGGCAACCAACTGTTCTTTTTGCACGGACGGCACAATAACCACCGCATAAGATTCACGGGCAATGGCATTCCGAAGATTTCCACCGTTAAAATCGGCAATACGCACGCCGAATTTGCGAATAGCCTGCCAAAGGAAACGGGCCAGAATTTTATTTGCATTGCCTCTTCCCTTATTAATATCGTCGCCCGAATGCCCGCCGAGCAAACCTTTAACCATTATTTTCAATGCAAACGAATGACCGGGAGCTGCTTCCTTTTCTACTTTCAGATTGGCAACAGTATCAATTCCGCCGGCACAACCGATAAACATCTCACCTTCGTCTTCCGAATCAAGATTAAGTAATATTTTTCCGTTCATAAAACCTTTCTGCAGGGCAAAAGCACCTGACAAACCGGTTTCTTCGTCCACTGTAAACAAACATTCGAGCGGGCCATGTTTTATTTCGGTGGAAGTCAGAACAGCCATTTGAGCTGCCATTCCTATGCCATCGTCAGCACCGAGAGTTGTTCCGCTGGCCCTTACCCAGCCGCCGTCAATAACCGGTATAATTGCATCTGTATCAGGATTGTAAGCTTTCTCCTCACTATCACAAACCATATCGACATGCGATTGCAAAATAACAACAGGTGCACTCTCTCGCCCCGGATAAGCAGGTTTTGAAATCAGGACATTCCCTGTTTCATCACGCTTTGCTTCCAAATTATTTTTTTCAGCAAAATCGAGTAAAAACCGGATAATTTTTCCCTCCTTTTTCGACGGACGGGGAACCTGGCAAATATCTTCGAAATAATTCCAGAGTGGCTGTGGCTGTAATCCTGCAAGTTTTTTCATACGACTTTTTGTTTTGCAACACTGAAATAACAATATTTTTTACTGAATCGCAATCGTATTATTATTTTATATGAATCCTGTTGTCTGACTGGTTTATTCGACCACACAATCCAACAGTGTCAGATCTTATCATCCGTCCGAAAAACTATTTCAAAAGGTTATAATTCTTCAGTATTTCATTAAAACCGGCTAATTTTTCTTTCGGCAGATCGTGTGTATGCCCCATCGGATTTTCTATCTCAAGGTTTGTGTACTTGCACGTCCCCAGCGTATGATAAGGAAGAAGTTCGTATTTCTTCAGATTTTTAAGGGAAGCCGCAAAAATTGCCATTGCCGTTATTTCCTCCTCATTATCATTAACCCCGGGAATAACAGGAGTCCGGATAAAATAAGGGATGCCCGTTGCATCGAGTTTTTGCAGATTTTTCAGAATCGTTTCATTACGTTTACCGGTCCATTTCCGATGAAGTTCCGGGTTCATCATTTTCAGATCGGCCAAAACGAGGTCGGCATAAGGGAGCACTTTTTCGTACCGGCTCCAGGCAATCGTCATATTCGTATCAAGCGCGGTATGAATTCCGGCCTTTTTGAACAGAGCCAGGGTTTGCATCGTAAATTCCGGCTGAAGCATCGGTTCTCCGCCGGAAAGGGTAACACCTCCTCCCGAATTCCTGAAAAACGGAAAATCCTGTTCTACTTCAGCAAAAACATCTTCCGGAGAAACTTCGCGTCCTACCTTTCCGATTGCTTCGGCATAACATACCGAAAGGCAGCGGAAACAGTCAGAACACAGATTTTTTTGAAAGACAGGTGATCCGTTTTGCTGTGAAAAAGCCCCGGTCGGGCAAACTTCCGTACATGAAAGACATCCGATACATTTTTGCCTGATCCATTCCAGTTCGGGTTTCGGGCTTAACGTTTCCGGGTTATGACACCATGCGCAATGCAAATTACATCCTTTCAGAAATACCGTCGACCGGATTCCCGGCCCGTCGTGAAGCGACATTCGCTGTATGGTTGTAATCAATCCTTTCATTTTCATACTGTTTTACTAAAAACTCATAAAAAGCGAAGACATCTGAAAATCAGATGTCCCCGCTATAGAAACCACCTCATTAATAACTACAATCCGCGGCTTTACAAAACCCTGATTGTTATAATTTCATACGGTTTTACCGATACTTCCACACTTCCGTCAGCGCTGACAGGTAAACTTTTTTCGTCGTATTCGAGCATATTGGTAAGCATTACCTTGCTGAACGGTTTGAATCCGGTAAGTTTCGCTTTTGCATATTTCCCTTCTGTTTCGTAAAAACGGATAACGGAACCATTCCCGTCTTCTGCTTTTTTCATGGTTGAAACCACAATATTGGAGGGTTCAACTTTCAGGAAACTTTCTGAAGCAGGAAGGGCCGGAGAACTTGTCTGAGCCGGTTTTCCTGCGATTGCAGTAAGCGGATTATTAAACGCCAGTCCTTCTTTGTGAGCAAACCTCCAGTTCCCTTCATGCGGATAAAGGGCCATCCGGTAATGGTGATCGCCGGGCTGTGTAAAATAATACGCAGGATTCCACCCGAAACTTTTCCTTGAAGAAAGCAAAACATGCTGGACCACCGGATAATCAACAGGGTCGGTCGTTTCGTCACGGAAAAGGTGCACGGTCATATCGGAAGCAAACAAACACCCGTTTCCCTTGTACTCTCCGGAAGACACATCAACCCAGTTAATGGCCTCGCGGAAAGGCAGGTATTTCCGGCCATACCGGTCGGGAAAAAACTGACATTCATAATTGTCGGGCAGGTACGAGTAATCCACTTCATCCCGTCCCATTTCCACTCTGCCGAAAGGCACATCGTAGGTGGAGGCATAGGTTTTGTCCAGGTTCACCGGGAACACGATGCGGAGTTCCTTCGATTCCTCGCCGGTCCAGTTGAGCACATCTGCTTCAACAATTACTGACCGTGAATTTTTATTCAGAATGAAACGCTCACGCAGTGTGAAGTATTTCATTTTTGCTTCTTTTTCAATGATATACCGGAGCGGACTTTCCTCAGCACGAATGGTTTTAAACTCGTGCATACTGGTTTTGTCGAAATCATCCATGGTAACAGGCTCCTGGTTTTCCCAGGCCACGGTCGGAGCGGTCATCTGGATCACTTCCCCCCCAAAAAATTTATCGGTACGAAGCACTTCAATCTTTTTCTCCTTATCGAATAACGAAGAAATGCCGCCGGCGCCGAACTTCACTTTAACAAAATCGTTTTCGATGGAATCGCCTTTTATTTCGTTATAGCCCGCAGGAAACGAGCTGGCCTTACCTGCGTAGTAAGTTGTGTATCCCATCGAAGGGACATCTGCCGCCAGCAGTGCAAGTTCTATTTCGTGCTTTTCCGGAGAATTGCTTACCAGTTCACAAGGCACCGTTTTTCCGCCGGCATCTTTCAGTTCCAGTCCTTTCCATTTTTCAGGATAAATAATTTTACACGTAACCAGCCCGGTCCGGTTCCAGCTGCATGTATTGTAAACCAAAACAGGTATCTGTTCTGCCGTTCCCTGGGGAACACGGTCAAGCAACTGTATTTGTGCCTTATTAACCAGGGAATCGCCAATTCTCAATGATTTTGCATAAGAATCGACACAAACCTGGTCGCCGATAATGCCGCGGTTTCCGCCCCAGCCATGATCGGGCCAGCAGTTGGCCATCCATCCCTGATCCAGTTTATCCTGCGGATAACTGATTTGTTTGTCAATTTTGTTCAAATTTGAAAACAAACCTTCGGCCTTGAGTAAAGCATTGTGACCTTCACGTCCCATCAACAATCCTTCGCGGTGACCGGGTTCGTCATAATATGCCCACGACATCGGGTAGTCGCCTTTCACGGTTTCGATGTTCAGTTCGCCCTGATCGAAAAATCCTTTTAATGCGCTGTTGTATTCAGCAAATTTAATTTTGGGCGGGTTGATTTGTTCCGCGGGCTGATCCTTAAAATGCGTATTCCATTTTTCAGCAAATTCCTTCATAGCTTCATTCTGTTCTTTGGCAAACGGGATCAGTGCCGGACACGGAGGAAGATAATCGGAATTGAAGTCATACATTACCGATTTGGGCAACTGACGGGGTTTGTAGTAATATTCCCGTTCGTCGAGAAACTTCAGGTAACCGGCATTGTTTTTGGGATTCATCAGGCGCGAATCGGAACCGTAACGAAATGCGAACATCCGAATCCGGGTACCGTCGAGGCCCTGCCAGTAATAAAAGCCCCACGGGAAACGCCCCTGAATAATGTAATCGATACCCGATTTGCGAAGAATTTGTGGTAACTGGTAAGTCAGTCCGGGCACATCGGTATTTATATAAAAATGAGTTTCACATCCCGGAAAATGCTCTTCGAACCAGCGTTTTCCGTAGTAAAACTGGCGAACCAGTTTTTCCTGCCCGACATGGGCCTGCAAATTCTGGATATAGCTTGCCCCGTAAGCAAAACGTTTTTCACGGATGCGCTGTATCAGTTCATCCTTACGCTCGGGATGGCGTACAAAAAATTCTTTCAGGTATTCCACCGATTCCATGGTGTATTTAAAATCAGGATCGGTCTTCATCAAATCCAAAGCCGGAGCAATGAGGACATCGGCACGGTAATCGGCAGTTTTTTCCTGAATATCGAGCCAGCCCAGATCATTGTGATTGGTGGAAATAACGTCGATTTCCCCGCCGTCAAAATAATTTTTGTTATATGGTTTCAGGGTAAATGTTTTTGTTTCGGGAACAGGATTTCCCGGAGCTTTGATCCGGCAGGCCAGTTTGCTTTCGGTAAACGGAGCAGGAATCCATAACTGCTGGATGGCCACTGAATTTTCCGGAATTTCATCAAGGTCAACTACGCCGAATCGTTTCCCTTCGTGGTCGATTATCAGCTGAGCTCCCTTAACGGCTTTGCCGATATTTACGATTTCTATTTTTGCCGACTGGACAGGCTGGTCATTCTTCACATCGTACATTTCAAACGTGTTGATACCGAAATCGGTCTGATGTGACATTGAGAAAGCTTTCACCTTGCAAAGGCCGGTATTGTCTTCACCCGATCCTTCCCATACCTTTTCAACCATAATTTTTATTGACTGTGTCTGAACAGCTTGCGGAAGAGAAATAACCTGGTAGTAACCGGCTATACGTAAATCAGCATCCATGTTAGTCCCGTCGGAAAATGAAATTTTTACTTTCTGAGGAATGGAATACCTGCCCTCTTCCATGTCTGATTCGAGAACGATATCGTACGGGTGCGATTGGGTCATTATCCAAATTTCCTTTACCGTCTGCGGTTTTTCCCACTGAACACTAACCCATGCACCTTCTCTTTCGTTTTCGCTTTCCCACCTCATCTGAAGAACATTGTTCCCGATATTTTTTGCCCGTCCCCTGTATGGCGGATTCGAATAAGCAGATGAAGCATCGTAAGTTACGCCAAAATCGTCGGATACAAGGTTGGGATTTTGTGCCTGAAGCAGGCCAAACCATCCAAGAATGAGAACCAGCGTAGCGATAATCTTTTTTTTACTCATATTTTTCATTTTTATTAATATTTTCCGGTCAGAAAAACTACTCTTCCAAAAACAGGATACCTTTTCTCTGGTAATCTACTCAAAAATAATCGGTAAGATTTATAAAAACAATTCGTAATCAAAAAAGGGGAAAAAAACAGGCTAAATCAATCGTGCAAACAGTAAAAATCCACACCACAAAGATGTGGATTTTAAAGAAATTTTTTGTTCTTACTCCCGAAAGATAAACATTATGGTGTAACGCAACATTGTTCTTTGACTGCCTTTTGTCCGAATATATAAAAAAAAAAAAACGGGGGAAACAACATTTTTACATCATGTTAATTTTCAGATAATGTCTGCAAAAACGGCAATTATTTCAAAAAACTATTATAATTACCGATAGCCTCGGAAATGGTCAGTGCCCGGTTATAAATAGTTACACTTTTTATGTTCCCGTTAATTTTTTTCCCTATTACCAGTTCCTTTGAACCGGAAACGGACTGTAAATACGGACTGAATCTTCCCCATCCGAACTGGCGGGTATCACCTCCGTCGTTTAAAATTCCGTCGACAACAAAAGCGATGATTTGAGGCCCTCCGTCAACAATAATACTGACATAATGATCGTTACCTGGCTGAAGCATATTTTTATCGCAATCCCAAACCGACCGGGTTCTGCCGTCACACAAGGATAATTGAATGGTTGCATCTGCCGTTGTGCTTACCAACCAGCCTTTTCCTGTGGAATCACGGGCATCCAGCAATACCTGCCCTTCTTCGATGTTTGCAAGGTTAAAACAGATGTCAATAGTAAAGCCGTTCCGCAAATGCATTCCTCCCATGTCGGCCTTCGATGGATCTACTTTGTAAAACCCTGACAATGACGGGGCCTGAATAGTTTGCGGGAAAGCATGTTCACTGTTCTTCCAGGTAGTAACAATGCCATCTTGTACCTGTTCCCTGTTACCGAACTGGTTCCATATCCCTTCCAGCAATTTATTGTCAATTTGGTGCACCCTTGCCTCATCTTTTTGTGTCTCTGTAACGTAATAATTTCCATGATCTTCCACCAAATCGGGATAGCTCATTCTTACCACCGGATCATCATCATAAAGCAAAATTTCCGGTTGTGTCCATTCGATTATTCTACCGTTTTCCCCATCTGCTTCTATCCCTCCGGAAATCCAGACCGGATTTCTGTCACTATAGGCCATTCCCCTTCGGTCAGGATTTTCCTTAATAAAACGGCCTCCATGATTATGAAACCAATACAGATATTTTCCGTTCTCACATTTCCATGCGAAATTTGCTGCCCGGGGATGCTTGACCAGCCGGCCATTTGCATACCGCAGATATTGCGGTACCTCCCAGGTATACCCTCTGTCGCGGCTATAGGTATAAACCGGAGAACCATCGATAGTCCGGTACACACAATAAAAAGATCCGTCGCTTAGTACCGAATAACTTTGTTCGGCTGCAACAGGACCGCCTCCGGGAGGTGTCCGCAATCCGGTATCGCCATCCGGAAGTGTTTCCCAGTTCGCCTTCGAAGGATCTTTTACTTCAAACAGGTTATCACTTTTGAGCAATACCCCTTCGTTTGAAGTAAAAAAACCATCGCCAAAACCACCGACTTTGGTTAACGGTACATAAGCCGCTCCCTGATAGCAGAATGCTTTTCCTACATTCCAGAAAAAACGAATTTTCGCTTTGTAAACATTTTTTCTGTCAATCCCGAATTCCCTGACAGGAATCGTATATCTTTTTTTTGACCAGCTTTTCCCGTAATCGTCAGAATATTTAAAAACAAAATATCCCTGGCTGTCGACCCTTCTTACGATCCCATTTTTAAAGGGAGGATCATCTCCTTTTATTTCCCGAAGATTGTCGGTATTATGATTATAAAACACAAATATTCTTCCTGATGGTGATTTCAGCAAAACAGCATAGGAAGCTTCCACCCCGTTGCCGGGTTCCACATCACGTTTATCTCCCCATGTTTTTCCCTGGTCGAAACTTCGCAGCGATATAATATGCTGGCCTGACTGACCTTCGTGGCCTGAACCAGTGGTCATTACGCACAGCCATGCACCGTCGCCGGTTTTTACAATATACGGCTGGTCACTATATGATTCATCGGGAATTACCATTCCTGCCTTTATGTTGCGCCAATCTTTGGTTTGGGCCGATATTGAAAAAGGATGTATATTCAATAACATCAGAATCATTAGCCCGGATAAAAAATAACGTTTACACTCCATCAGCATAATTTTTACTATCAATAAGTTACAAAACGGAAAAGGTTATAAATTTAAATATTCATTAAACAAATATTGAATCTTTCTCTTAATCATTTATTCGGCAAAATATTATATTGAAGTGTTGATAGTTTTGATTAACACTATTTCCACGCAAAGTACGCAAAACTACAGAACGCCAAAAACCTTTAGATTTTTGGCGTTCTGTAGTTTTGCGTACTTTGCGTGGATTTTTTAAACAACACCTCAAAATAATATTTAGCCATTTATTCTTGCCTATAAAATCTGTAATATTTTTTAGAACCAGCCTATTCCTAAAAAAAAAAATCAGGAAACAATAACCTGAATCCTGATTAATATATGCGATTTTTCTGAAGATTCTAATTCGGACGCGTCACAATATACGGAGCCAGAATTTTATTTGAACCACTGGATGATGTTGTAAGCGAATCTTTTGCTGCAGGTTGTATCTTTTTCAACGGCAGTTGTTCCTTTATCTCTTTAGGATATTGGATAACTTCTTTTTTCTGCTGAACAGAATCAGTCTGAAATTTTGCATTCAGATCAATATTCGATGTAAATTTTAATCCCAGCAAATAAAAAATAGAAGAAGCAAGAATTATATATTTCATGGCATATCCAGAATAAGAAGAATAAAATTTTTGTAAGTTTTCAGACGTAAAAGTACAAATATTAATTTATTGGCACCTAAAAAATCGTGATACAGATAAAAAAATGTTATAAACCTGTCCCCTTTTATTCTGATTATAAATTTTTTGTGATTTTAATCATGCTTTGGAAAAACAATATTCGCATCTTTTCTCACCTGGTCTAAAATTTTCATCATGTCTAATGAGAACGACAAAGGCATCATTTCACTTTCTTTCTTTTCCTGGTCGAGACATTGCATCACATGAGCTGCTTCGTAAGAATAACCAGTTCCTTTTACAGTACCTGTTTCAATTAAATTCTCTTTTTGAGTACTTGATTCCCATATCGATATGGTAGTTGGAGCCTGCCAGCGGCGATTAAGCTTCAGTATACCTTTTTCGCACCAGAATTCGGTTTCGATGGATGAATGACAGGCAAAGCTGGAAGTGAGGGTTGCCATTTGTCCTCCCGGATATTTAAACAGGATCATAACACTTTCTTCGGTGCCGGTTGAACTGAATTCTGCCAGCGTACGAATTTCAGAAGGTTTTCCCAGCGTAATCAGGGAGGCAAATACCGGATAAATTCCTATATCGAGCAGTGAACCGCCTCCTAAATTCAGGTTGTACAAACGCCTTTCAGGATTAAATTCGGCTTTAAATGCAAAATCAGAGCGGACAATTTTTAATGTTCCCAGTCTGCCCGATTGAAGAATTTCCAAAGCCTTATTGAAGCTGGGCTGAAAGCGTGTCCAGAAAGCTTCCATCAGGAAAGTGTTATTCCGTTTTGCACATTCAATCATTTCGGAAGCCTCACGCGAATTGATGGCAAATGCTTTTTCGCAAAGCACTGCTTTTTTATGGTTCAGACATAAAATAGTATGGTCCCGGTGATACGAATGCGGTGTTGCAATATAAACTATATCAACACCCGGATCATCAACCATTTCTTCATAACTTCCATAGGCTTTTTCAAAGCCATAATTATCAGCGAATTGTCTTGAACGTTCTAAATCCCGTGCTGCAGTTGCATACAATTTTGCGTTTGGTAACAATTTCAGATCGTTGGCGAATTTGCTGGCAATTCTTCCGCATCCGAGAATTGCCCAGTTATAAGTTTTCAATTTTGCTGTGATTTTAAAATTTTATCAATTTCTTTTAGTAAAATATAATCGGCAGGATTACACATTTCTCCATGATTAAACCCGTCAAGTTCATATAAAACAGTGCGTTTACTTCCTGTGATTTGCATCATCCTCCACATATAGGCATTCTCTTCGTAGCGTCCCAGCATTTCCAGTTCCCGATCTCCGGTAATTAATATCATCGGCGGGGCGTCGGGGCGTACATGATACAGCGGGGCGTATTTATCGACGATCGGCTGCGTATCGTTAATTCCTTTTTCTTCACGAACAGTCATGTGAGTAATGGTTTGTCCGCTGTACGGGATTAACGCTGCGATTGAATCGGGATCAATTCCATAAGGTGCAAGATACGATTTATCGAGGCCAACCATCATGGTCAGATAAGCTCCGGCAGAATGGCCGGCAACAAAAATCCGGGAAGTACTTCCTCCGTATTTCCCGATATTCCGGAAAACCCAGGCAACAGCGGCCGCGGCATCTTCAATATAGGCCGGGCATTTTACCTTCGGATAAAGCCTGTAATTGACAGCAACAACGGCAATTCCTTTATTTTTCAGCGTTTCGGATATATATTTTTCTCCGGCCTTCAGTCCTCCTCCGTGAAACCATACTACTGTTGCGAAATTTTCTTTATTCACCGGATAGTAAATATCCAGTTTACAACGTTCTTTCATATAATCATCAATATTTTTCTGATATACATCTGTATAGGAAACATTGTAAACGGTCTGGTAGGTGGTCGTACTATCCTGAGCAGAACTTTCAATAACAGTTACGACAAACAAAAAAAGGATAAAATACCATGGCTGAATTCTCATGTTTTAAATTTTATTGGTTTATCAGGAACAAATATAGCTGATTCAAACATAACCGGCTATCTTCATTTTTTGTCTGAAACCGATGGAATTTGATTTTTGTCCGGTATCATTCATCAGAGTCTGAATCAGGATCAAAAGGCCCGACTCCGGGAGGGTTGAACAACCCCCAGCGGTCGATAACATAGTTCCATTTGTCGAAACCGGCCGTCAAATATATACTGAATAATGTTCCGGGGCAACCAGATCCCGGTATTTATAAACAATATTCGTACGATCTGTTTCATGAACCAGGACATACAGATTGTTGATTCCGACTGAGATTCGAACTATTGTCCATATACAACTGACTATCAATATCTTATGAAGCATTCAAACAACGGGGTCTCGATTTAGTCTATATCATTTATTTTAAAAACATTAATATATAAATACACCTAAATTTTATTGAAGATGACTCAACTTTCCGGATGTCTAATCATTTAGAATATGCTTTACCGGCTCTATTAAAAAGTTAAATTCATAATTCTGATAAGGCAAAAGATATTCCTGACGTGGTATTGCACTCCAGCTGTTTACACAACCAAGCCCCATTTGTTTTTTATCGATACAAATGGTTACAAAATCGCTTTTCTTCACTTCCGGAAAATGACGCTGATGTTTTTCAAGTCCATCGTCTAACGAATTAATTGTATAATTCAACGCTGAAATTGAATACACATCATCGGATTCAAAACAAAATCCGGAGCCGGCTTCGTTAACCTGTGCCCACCAGCGAATATCCGATTTGGTTCCGGTTTCCTGCGGACGAATGCAGGCATAAGGTTGCTCGTCAACAGTTTGATTGTATAAACCTATAAAAGCCGCATTTTTCCGATCGACATAATTTTCACCCGGTCCACGACCGTAATATTTGATATGCGAATAATTCGCAGGCATTTCCAGTTTCATTCCAAAACGGAACATATCCGAAACAGTATTATTGCTCCCGGCAATCAGTTTCTGGCTTACTTTAACTGCACCTTCGTTATTGATTTGATAGGTAAGCTGCAATGTTCCGTCAATTTGAGGCATATCATACTCTGCCTTAATTTCTGCCAAACCTTCAGCAGTCATATCTGTGTTTAACGATTTCAATTCAATCTTAGGATTTTTCCAGACTATATATTTTTCCTGAAGTTTTGCTCCGAAATCGTTATCGGTTGGCGCCCTCCAGAAATTTGGTTTTAATTCGGAGCCTTCTTTTATTACAGACTTTCCGTCAAGCAGATAACGGCATAAATAACCGGAACTCCGGCTAAAGTCTATCTGGAAATTTTCTCCTTTTACCAGTATGTAATTCATGTCATTATCAACAATTGAAGGTTTTGTTGTTGTTTGATTCATTTCAACCTTATTTGCCAATTTGATCGGTTCAAAATTCCAGCCCTTCACTTCAAGCTGCTGACGCGCCAGTGTACAAGCTGCAGGCAACGATTGTTCCCCGGTTTTCAATTTGTAAGCTACATTCAACAATACTTCCTTTGCCTGAAGATTTGCCGGAACAGTTAATTCCAGGTTAACTTTCACTTTCTGATGTGGAGCAACATCCAGATTATTTACAACACCTGTTTTCACAACCTTACCATCAGCCAGTAATTTCCACTGAAGGCTAAAATTGGAAAGATCGCGGAAAAAATATTCGTTATAAATTTCCACCTCTCCGTTTTTCAAATCAACAGGTGTCGTCCAGACAGACTGGTAAAAATAACCGACTTCATAAAAATGCGGGTTAGGAACCCGGTCGGGGCTAATCAGCCCGTTATCCAGAAAATTATTATCTGAAGCATCATAAGGGTTAAAATCGCCGCCATAGGCATAGATTGTTTGTCCGTTTTCGTTTTTCCAATGAATCGACTGATCAACAAAATCCCAGATAAAGCCTCCCTGGTAATCCGGATATTTGCGGATCAAATCCCAATATTCTTTAAAGCCGCCTTCGGAATTTCCCATTGCATGAGCATATTCACACTGAATCAGAGGTTTATTTTTATCAGACTGTCCGTATTTCTCACAGCTTTTATAGTCGTAATACATGGGGCAAAAAATGTCGGTATAATCGTTCTCTCTGGCTTGTTCGTATTGTACCGGGCGAGATGTGTCATAATTTTTTATCCATTTATATACGGCTTCGAAATTCGGCCCAAAACCGGCTTCGTTTCCCATTGACCAGATTATTACCGCCGGATGGTTATAGTTTCGCAGTACGTTGCGCTCGTTACGTTCAAGGTGAGCTTTGGCGTAAAGCGGATTTTGGGCCAGTGTTTTATCTCCGTAACCCATCCCATGCGATTCGAGATTCGCTTCCGCAACCATATAAATCCCGTATTTATCGCACAGGTCATACCACAGGTTATTATCCGGGTAATGGCAGGTGCGCACAGCATTTACATTAAACTTTTTCATTAGCTGAATGTCTTCTTCCATGCGTTCGGGAGAAATTACATAACCGCCGTCAGGATCCATTTCGTGCCGGTTAACCCCTTTTATCAGAATAGGCTGGCCATTCACACAAAGCTGACCATTCTTAATTTCTACTTTACGGAAACCAACTTTTAGCGGAACTACCTCCAAAACCTGACCGGATTTTTTTACCGTTGCCGTTAAACCGTATAAATTGGGGGTTTCTGCTGTCCATGTTTCAGGGTTGGTTACTTTTATGTTCGCAATTTGTTCACCGGAACCGTTTAGCTGCTTTTCGGCAACAACTTTCCCTTCGCGATCTGTCAGTTTTAAATCGACATCGGCTTTTGCCGACAAATCGACTTTTATCTGCAGGCTCCCATCCGTATAATTATTTTCCAGATCGGGTGTAACTTTTATGTCCTGAATATGCGTTTTATTCCGGGCATACAAATAGCAATCGCGGCCAATGCCTGAGAAACGCCAAAAATCCTGATCTTCAATATAACTACCATCACACCAGCGGAATACCTGGAAAGCTATAATGTTTTTCCCCTGTTTCAGATATTTGGTCAGGTCAAACTCCGCTTCGAGCTTGCTGTCTTCGCTGTACCCGGCAAATTTGCCATTTACATACAACGATATATCTGAAGTTACCGAACCGAAATGCGCATAAATTTGTTTTCCCTCCCAACCGGCAGGAATCTCTATTTCCCTGCGGTAGCTGCCTACATGGTTGTTTTCTTCGGGAACAAATGGCGGATTGTTTTTGTACTGACTGCGCCAGGCATAACCTATATTTACATATATCGGATCTCCGTAGCCGTTTATTTCCCAAAGACCAGGCACCTGTATATTGTTCCATCCTTTGTCGTTTAAATCTGTTTTATAAAAATCGGTAGGCCGTTGCCATGCATTTTTTACCCAGTTAAACTTCCAGATTCCATTCAGACTCATATAATTATCAGAGTTTTCTTTTATCCCGGCTTCTGCTTTTGCTTCCGACTCATAGGCAAAAAAGTAACTGTGCATCGGCAAACGGTTGACTTCATTTACCGACGGATCCTGCCAACGTTCCTGGGCATAAACAATAATGCCAAAGAATGATAGCATGACGATTGTTAATAATCCTTTTTTCATTTTATTGTTTTCTTTTATTTATTATTATTTTACTATGTTTCACGGTTCTTCGTCACTTTTGGTGAATGAAAAGGGATAGTAAAAAGAGAATAAAAAAACACAGATAAATATTTGATAAACAAATAAATATATGGTATAATATTAGCAAATCCGAACATTTATATCTAACTTCAAGTATCTGATAGTTAAATAATTATATACAAAATGAAACGATTTGCTAACAAGAGCAAATTTAGTCCTTTTTATGCCCTGTTACAACTTTCTGGGATAACAATTAATGAAGTGCATATTAAAACTCAGAAATAATAATCATTGCTGAAATCAAATCTAAATCAGGTTTTTGCCCACAATGCGGAAAAAGGAGTAATCATATTCATAGTTTCTACTACAGGAACTTGCAGGATTTGTCTGTTGCCGGCAAACAGGTAAACATAAAATTGCTCGTTAGGAAATTTTTCTGTCTGAACAAACGATGCTCCAATATTATTTATTAAATGCCTCATTCTATAAAATTCAGCAATTTGTAATTTGTGGACTTTGCGAACCCCTTTGCTTTGCGTGAACCGTTTTTTTTTGACAGCTTCATAACAATCAGCCTTGCTTCAAGAGAGGCCGTCCAAAAAAACAATTATTGAACATGAAGAAGTCACAAAGAATAAAAACAGGAACAGATACCCTGAAAGAGTACCTGAACCTGTACAAATGTAAGTTATTTCACTTCAGGACCAGTTTTTTTGTCAGTTCCTCATTTCCTGTTTTAATTTTTATAAGATAAATCCCGGGATACTGTCCGGAAAGGTCAAAGGATATATGGGTGCTTCCCGTACCGTTTTTTTCAGCGACCAGTTGCCCGCTAATATTGTAAATGCGTATGCCGGCGTTACTTCCGGCCTTGTTTTCGATGTCAACGGTAAATATACCGGATGTCGGGTTGGGGTATAGTTTTACAACGGTTTGATTAAGTATCTCCAGGTCCGTAATGACGTTTTCGCCTTCCCAAACGGTAAAATTGATGGAGATATCCACGGTTGTCCCTTCCTCAATTTCGACATTCATCATCTCCTGTTGTTCATATCCCGGCAGTATTACTTCGACCTGGTATTCGCCCGCGGGCAGGTTGTAGAAGTAATATTCCCCCTGGTCATCGGTTTGTGTGCTGGCGATCACTGTTCCGTTTTGTTTCAGCAATACTGTCACTTCGGCAACCGGTTCGCCATCATCGGTGTTGTCGCTTTTTACGATAAACCCGGATTTTCCAGAATCGCCCTGTTTTTTAATCACAATACCCGAGATCAAGCATGTTCCTGTCCCATAGTCCGGTTTTTCGAGCATAACCAGGTCTATAAACTGACTGCTGCCAGTTTCCAGAGAAATAACGGAAGCCGTGTCCCAACTGAAAGACTGATCGTAATAAGTGGTCAGCAGGTTATTGTATTTTGCCGTATCAACAATACTTGCTTCAACGATATAATTCCCTTCGGAAAGGTTATAGAACCCGAATGTTCCCTGACTGGAACTGGTTGTTCGTGTAACCATGTCATAAGTTACCGGGGCAGTGTCCGTTTTCCGGTAGAGAGCGACATAAGCCCCTCCTGTGAGTTTTTCGTTTTGCCGGTACAGGGTTCCTGTGATACTTGCATTGGTAGCCTGGCAGACAATTATTTCGAGATAAGTTTCAGCCGTCTCCCCTGAATTATCGGTAGCTGTTATTTTCACGAAGAAGTTTCCCGGATCGGAGCTTGTTGGCAAACCGGAGAATGTTAAAGATGAAGGATCGAAATTTAGCCAGGAAGGCAGGCTTCCTGTTTTTGCAGCAATGGAGTAGCTTAATTCATCGTCCTCGTCCGGGTCGGTAAACAATCCGTCGGGGATGGAGAAAGAAAAGGCAGAGTTGGCATTAACCACTTGCGGGTCAATGCTGCCGTTCACCACCGGAGCGTCGTTTACCGGTGTAACTGTTAAGGTGAAAGATGACGAGTAGGTGTCAACACCATTGTTCTCTGTTCCCCCGTTATCCGTAGCGGTAATGGTCACAGTCGCATCCCCTGTTGCATTTTCTTTTAAATAGATATAAACCGAGGCTGTTTCATTCCCGGGAGTATAGCCGACTTCCATATTGCCGATGTAACTGCCGGTACTGTATACATTGATCGATTGCACTATTTGTGTTACTGCACCGCAATCGCCATGATGGATCCCTGTAATTGTGATATTTACAGGGCCGGAGTCTTCCGGTACCGATTGGTCTGAAACAGTATCGAATACCGGAGGACGGTTGATTGACGAGACGGTAACGGTTGCGGCAGCCGAACCGGATTGCCCGCTGTTCCCGGCGACCGTTAAGGTGACCGTGTTTTCGCCAATGCTGTTGCAGTCAAATTCAGTTTTGTCGAGGCTGTACGAAGCTATGCCGCAGGCACTGTACGAGCCGTCGTCGACCTGTGCCGGGGTTATTGTGGCCTTGCCTGTTTCGTCCAAAAGAATTGCAAGGTCTTTTACCAGCACATGTATGCTGTCCTTCACCGTTACTGCAGATGTACAGTTTGCCGTGTTGCCCGCGTTATCGGTAACAGTCAGCGTTACCGTGTTTTCACCGGCATCTGAACAGCTAAAGGTGCTTTTGTCTATTACGTATTTTGCAATGCCGGAATAGTCGTGCGACCCGTTGTCTATCTCTTCTGCCGTTATTGTTGCATATCCCGAGCGGTTAAGGTAAATAACCATGTTTTTGCAAAATACATCCGGGGGTACATCATCGTTGGTAATAGAGAACGCGGCGGACGATTGGCTGCTATTTCCCGAAGCATCGGTTGCTATGGCTGTAACCGAATAAGTTCCCGTCCCGAAGTCCAGTGAATGGGTGATCTGCCAGTTCCCTGTTCCATCCGTTGTAACCGAACCTATGCTTTGTCCGTTGACAAACACTTCAACCGTTGAGCCGGCTTCGGCCGTACCGCTGATCGTGTTCCCGTCTTTGGGCACAGAGCTGATTACCGGGGCTGCCGGGGCTACAGCATCAACAAGTATCCCCGATGTACTGCCTGCATTTTCCAATGTGGCCGCCGCGTCAAGGTCAGTTGCACTTTTTATGGTTGCACCATTCAGGGTGATGGCTGTCGCCAGGCTTATCCCGTCGGTATCTTCATCGCCGGGATGAACGGTATAACGGAATACTGCGCTTGTGCTGCTGTTTACCATGCCTGTCAGTACTGCATGTACTGTCCCTGTCCCGATGGTCAATTCGATATACGGGGCACCGCCGCCGGCAGTAATGGTTACTGCCTCTGAAAAAGTTAATGTAAAATCAAGATTGTCACCTGATTTGTAATATCCGTCAGCAGGAAGGGACACGTTGGTTACCGTTGGGGCATCATCGTCCAGAATGGTGATGGTTTGCTCCTGGTCGCCGTCTTCCAACCCTTTGCTTACTGATGTTATACTGATCACGATGGTTTCATTACCTTCCGGGGCGCTGTCGTCAATGGCCGTGATGCCGGTTGCCGCGCTGGCTGAAAGGCTCCCGGACGGGATGGTGATGCCGGTACTTGCAGTGCTGTTGTAATCAGTCCCATTGGTAGCGGTCCCCCCGTAAGAAAGGTTCACAGTAACATCCTGTCCAAGGGTTTCTGAAAGGGTTGCCGTAATGGTCGATGTCCCCCCATCTTCTGCAATTGAAGCGTTACCCACACTTAAAGTTACCGTGGAAAATGCTGCAATGACAATGTCCTTGCCGGCGCCAAGCGAACCGGGCAAACCGGGAGCCGGCAGCGTAAGGCTGGCATTGTTTCCCGAGGTATCTTTTATTGTCCCATTGTTCAAACGGAGTGAAGCGCCTGATGTGTAGTCCAGATCTGCCGATTCATCTCCTTTCTGTGTGGTATAGCTGAAGCTCAGCGTGCTGCCCCCGCTTCCCGAACCATAGTCAACGCTGCGGTCTGTCGACCCGGTCTCCAGTTCCAGTTGAGGGGTGCCGGTTACGGTCACCGCCTGATCAAATGTAACCGTTATTTCCACAATTTCCCCGATCCCATAGGTGCCGTCGGCCTTTGCGGACGTTACACCGGTTACCTGTGGAATTTTCGTGTCGATGGTATAGTTGGAGGAACCGGCCCCGGCACCTGTATTACCGGCGATATCGGTATATCCTGTGTCCAATACAATTACGTTGACGGTTTCTTCGGCGTTTACCGCCGGCGTGAAGGTTCCTGTAAAGGTGATGTTCCCGTCCGAAGAAGTAACTGTTGTTAAGGTTCCGTTTGGAACAGTCAGGTCTTCATTGGTAAAACCGGTAACTGCTTCCGTGAACGTGACGGTCACCGTGGCTGTTTCACCTGCAAGAAGGGCGTAGCTGCTCATAGTTACCGTTGCCGCCGGATTTGCGGTGTCGATAATAATGTCTTTGTTTGCACCAAGCGAACCGGCTTCCCCTGGCGCGGCAAGCGTCAGGATGGCATCCACCCCGCTGGTTTTGATCGTACCGCCGTTTAACGAAAGGGCGCCTTGCGATACATAATCCAGGTCTGCGCTTTCATCACCCGTCTGTACCGTATAACTGAAATGCAGGGTACTGTTGCCGCTCCCTGAAACGTAATCCGCAACCCGGTCGGTTGTCCCTGTTTCAAGTGTTAACTGGGGTGTGCCGGTCAGTTCTACCGCGTCGCTAAAACTGATTGTTATATCAATTTCATCACCCGCCTTGTAACTTCCATTGGCATCAGATGCGCTTACCGAGCTTACCCGGGGCACATCGTCATCGGCAATAGTGGCCGTTACCTGGCTGTACCCGGGGTTCCCCGTTCCGTTCAACACGCTGCTGATGGTTATTATTACTGTCTCGTCGCCTTCCGGGCTTGCATCGTCCACCCCCGTAAGGGTGATGCTCCCGCTTGTGCTCCCGGCGCTGATCGTGATTGTACTGCCCGAACTGGCATAATCGGTGCCTGCCCCTTCTGCGGTGCCTGTAAAACCAAGGTTTACAGTTACATCCTGGTACGATTTGCATGACAGGGTGGCTGTTACCGTGGCTGTCCCGCTGTCCTCGCCGAACAGGCTGCCGGTCAGGCCCAAGCTTACCACGGGCTGGCTCTCGTTTTCAACGATACTGACCGTTTGCTGCTGTTCCCCGGCTTCAGTACCGTTACTTACTGACAATATGGAAATAATTACCGTCTCGTCACCTTCATAATCGGAATCGTCTGAGGGGGTCAGGCTGATGCTGCCTGAGGTACTCCCCGCGGCAATGGTAATTGTTTCGGAACTGACCGTGTAATCGGTACCTTTTACGGCCGTACCCGAAAAAGTAAAGCCCACCGTTGTCTCCTGGCTTGATGCAGCCGAAAGGGCAGCCGTTACGGTAACTGGCTCAGCGCTATTTTCACCGGCATTGCCTGAAGTAACGGCCAGTGAAACACCGGGCCCGGTATTGGCAGCACCGATACTGGACTGGCCTTTTGTGAAGTCAGCCTGGTCGTTGTCAGTGTCCTGTCCGTTTACATAACGTTGCACGGATTCATCATAAATATTGGTTGAATTTCCGGATGGCGCACTTCCTGTTTCTCCCATTATCAACTGATCGACAGTAGCTCCGCCCGGGTCTTTCAGCTTAATGGTAATATCAATATTTATCGCACCCGAGCCATCAACATTACCCAGTACCAGGTAATCGCCCGAAACAGTAGAAGTAAAACTTCCTGTCCCGATATAGTTCGATATATCGAAAGCGCCTGTACTTGTCAGGTCTCCGATAACATCAGAACCATCAAGCAGTTCAATGGTCCAGCCGGTAAGGTCTATCCCGTCTGACTTGATAAACAGTTCTACCCATTCATCATCAGAACCGGCGGTTCCCCCCGGGGCTGATGCAAACAAGGCACTGCTCCAATCCTGCCTCGGACTGGTTACTACTTCGTTAATTACCACATCGACCGTGGAAAAATTAAGGCCGGTTTTTTCTGTAATACCGTCAAAAAGTTCCCCCCGGGTACTGGTGATGGAAGAATTGTCCATCAATATATAATAAGCTGTCCCTTTTGCAAATGTACCCGAAGGGTTAATTGTTAACTGTTTTTGGGATATTGACACCTTCGTGTTATCGGTAATGTCAATTTGTTCAAACAAGCTATCGTCGTTTCCGTTCCGTATAAAAATATTTCCGGTGCCAGTCTGAATCTCTTTACTGAAACTTAAAACAATATTCTCATCCAGGTAAACATTCCCGTCCCCGTCGGCCGGTGAAGATGAAACACACACCACTTTGCCGGGATCGGTACCTTCTTTGTACTCGTAAGCGCCCATATCAATAGCGCCGGCCCGGGTATGGTCGGTCCCGAGAAGTTTACGCCCGTAACCGGTACCCCGTATGTCGTTACTTTCGCTGTTCGCGCTGCCGTCTCCGGTATCCACGCAGGGAGAATTGCCGTACAAACGGTAGTCGCTATTGGCGACATCCACGAACCTGGGATTACTGGTGATGCTGTTGGCATCGGGGGTAAACGTACTGTTGCACGACACATCCTCGTAGCAGGAGTAATTCAGGGTTGTGACAAACGAGGTCCCTCCTATAATCCAAAGATTATTTGTATGTGTGTCGGAGGTTGCTGTATTGCCCCAAACAATACAGTTATTAAGGGTAGGGTACGATGCTGAAATAAACATACCACCGCCATAAACAGCCGTATTACCGCTGATGGTTACATTGGTCAGGCCGGGTCTGGATCCCACCGAATCGGATATACCACCGCCCAGATTAGCCGATATATTGTTACTTACAATTACATTGACCAGGGTGGGCGACGAATAATAATCATAAACCCCACCGCCATACATAGCACAATAGTTAGCCGTAACAATTGTATTATGAATTGCAGGCGAAGATGTGTAATTATAAATGCCACCGCCGTTGTTATGAGGGTCCGAACCATTGGCGTTTCCACCGGTAATGGTAAAGCCATCGAGTACCGCCGAACTGGTCAGAGCCAGCGTGGAGGGGTTATAAATCACGTGGTAACAGTTATCGGTGTTGTCACCTTCGGTACCGATGTCGCCACTCAGGATGGTTTTGCCGGTCGTGAAATCGCGGTTGGCCAAATCGAAGGTTTCCGGGTCTTCCGTCCCGGCAAAGCCGCCGTATATTTCAACGCCTTCTTTCATTTCGAAATGCTTATTACGTGTATCGGAAACATCCAGAGTATATGTGAAAGAAGGCTTGTAGGTGCCCGCGGCCACCCATATTTTATTGCCTGAACCGGCCGCATCGAGGGCGGCCTGCAGCGAGGTAAAGGCATCGGCCCAACTGCTGCCGTCGTTGGCCCCTGCAGCCGACAGGTCCACGTAAATAACAGGACTGAGCTGGCCTCCATCGGTAATTGTCCATTCGTTAGGGGCATTGGTCAGTGTGGCGCGGGCTTCAACGGCTCCCGCCGAATACTTACTATTTCCCCCGTCAAAGAGAACTCCATTTTGAACCGTTTGCGCTGCCCAGCCGTTGAGGATCGCATCGTAGCTGGCGACAGAAAGGGTAAGGTTGGCAAACATCCCTTCCATGGTAGTTGTATTGCTTATGTTCCAGCCACCCAGATTCTGATCAAATGCAGTTGCACTGCTGAACATTAAACTCATGTCGGTTACATTGCCTGTATCCCAGCTGCTGATGTCCTTATTAAATGTTTCTGCATTCAGAAACATGCTGTTCATTGAAATTACATTACTTACATTCCAACTGCCAATGTCTTGATTGAAACCTGGTGCATTTTTGAACATACAAGCCATATTGGTTACATGGCTTACATCCCATTGATCGAGATTGGTTACAGAACTAACCTCTGATGATTCAAATGCATAAGACAAATCGGTTACTGTTGAAGGAAGGTCTGCCGGGACAGATACTAAATTAGCTGAATTAATAAATGCACCGGCAAGAGATGTTAACCCGATATCGCCAAAAGCAATCACCTGGCTAAGGTATTCTATTCCGCTGTATTCGTTACTTCCATTGCCAAAATGTGTTAAACTACCGCTGATTGCCACCGTATAAGTTCCGGCTGAAGCAAAAGTGTGCGGTTTATCGCCTTCGGTGGTATAACTTTCGGACGAAGAGCCATCGCCCCAGTCAACGGTGCAGTTCACGGTGCCGTATAACGGCAGCCCGATGCTTTGCCCGGCAGCAGTGGTGGTAAACACGAGCTGCATGGGTTCGGGCTCTTCAAAGGTTTGCCATTGCAGGTAAGGATAGCCATTGTTGTTTACCCCGTCCATTTTCCAGGTACTGGTAAAGTCCAGATTGGACAGGTTGGCTTGTTCCTTCATTTGGGCGGTGGTAAGGCCATTAAGTTGTGTAATAACAGCAAGAATGACGTTTTCGTAATACCCGGTATTTTGGCCACTGGCCTCGGTGTCCCAATAACAATACTTCAGATCGGCTTTTGTGCGAGAAAACGAGTAACCGCTATTTATAGCAATAAAACCGCCTGCTTTGCTGCCTGTTACACTGCCGGAACTGTAACAATATTGTATGGTAGAAATCTTATTTAAATGAGCTATGTTTTTGCCGGCAAAACCGCCTGCATAGGTGGCGCCTGATACGCTACCAGTGCTGTAGCAGTTGGAAATAGTTCCTCCGTACCAATTGTATCCGATAAAACCACCGGCATATACACCGGTACTGGTAACATTACCGGTACTGTAACAATTTGAAATGGTAGCTGCATCATTGTCTCCTACAAATCCTCCGCTGTACTCACCGGTACAATTAACGTTGCAGGTACTGTATGAATTTGTAAGTTGGAGTGAAGAACTATTGGAACCACCTGCAAACCCGCCCACACATGAACTACCCGATACACTGCCTGTGCTGTAACAATTGGTGACAGACCCTTCCGTTCCGCCGAAAAGACCCCCTACGTTTTTATCTCCCGTAATGTCTGCATTTACAACCCCCAAATTACTGATTGTTCCGGTACTATTTCCAAACAAGGCCACACATGTAACGGACGGACGGTTAATGTACAGTCCTGAAATGGTGTGTCCCTGCCCATTGTAACTACCTGTAAAAAAGACATTATCAGTACCGGAATTATAGTACCCGATGGGTGCAAAACCGGCGCCACTGTCCCAGTTTCTGGTATCGGCAGCATCGATATCGGCGGTTTGGATAAAATAGCTGGCCCAGGCACTGCTGTTTTGCGAGAGCCAGTAAAGATTCTCCAGCGTGGCAATTTGGTAAGGGGCGGTTTCGGTACCGCTACCCCCCGGCATCGTGGCTGTCTGGGCCTGTACCGGCAGTAAACTGCCCGTAAATAACAACACCAGCAGAAGATAAAATTTTTTCATGGATTGTATTTTTTTATAATTTTTGATTTTCAGGAACAAATACCTCTTTCACGCCGGGCAGGCCTTCCTCCTGACCGTATGAATATATATCGTAGTTGCCCCTCCTGTCGGAACTAAATACCAACAATTTTCCATCCGGGGAAAGGGCTGCCCGCCCTGTCGAATATTTTTTACTGTTCCACGGAGAAGCACTCAGTTTTTCTACATTGTCAAAAGAAACTGAACTTCCTATGTACAAATCTTTCGCCCCCCATTTCTCTATAACGGTATTCAGCAAAACGGTTTTACCGTCGAGGCTGAAGTTTACATATACATTCCGCAGCGTTTCAGACTGGTGCTTTTCCCTTAATTTTGTTTGTTCCTTTACCGGGAGGGAGGTGCCGGTTTCCCGTTCAACCGGAAAAGTACGGCATTCCAGTGAACGCCCATTTTCTGCAAGAATATTTTTTCCTGACAGCACAAACATAAACACAAGTGCCCGGATTAATATTTTATTCCTTATATGTCTCATTTTCCAATCATTAGATTTACTTTTTTTCTGACTCCGGTTTGCTTTAATAAAAGGCCCTGTTCACTGTCCGGAAATTTTGTCAACAGATCGGAAAGCGCAGCCCTGCTTTCCCTGTATTTTCCCAGGGCTGTAAGTATCTCCACTTTCTTTACAAGCAATTTTTCTGAATCAGGGTGAAAAGAAAGGCCTTTTCCGCAGTAAAATAAGGCATCGGTATAATTTCCGTTTTGCATTTCCAGCTCAGCTATTCCCAATGCTGCACCCTCATGTCCCGGGTACCTGCGTAATACAAAATAAAACGATTCCCTTGCCTGCTCGTAACGGTTTTTATCCCATGTGTACAACTGCCCCAGAAAAACCCGCATGTCTGCATTTTCAGGGTCGTTTTTCAGTGCCTCCAGGGTTAGTTGTATAGCTTTACCGTAATCTTTTTCATTATTCGCCACCTGCCGGGCCTTCTTAAATATTTCATCGGTTGGCGTATCCGGGGGAAACGATAATAAAATGTTTCCCTTTAGGCATATAAGAAAAACAAGAAAAATTTTTAACAGTATAGTTCTGATTAGCTGATAATTTTTCATATTCCTTCTATTTTGTATATATTATATATTAAAATGTATCCCCATTTGTACATACCATCCGGGATGTGAAGAAGCTTCACCAACATACTCAAACCCGAGTTTCGGATCCAGGTATAATCTACGATCAGAAATACAAACCGACCCTTCGCAGGAAAAACGGTAACGATGGCTATTTATATGGGGATAATCGACAAAAGTGTATAAGTCAGGGAAATAACCTGTCGCAGCCTGTATCAGCAGGGAACTGTTTTTTCTCCCTACAAAAATCTTATCAGAAACAAACATGTTTACTTTCCATTTCTGTGGAAGGGAATAATAGGGCTTTACGGTAAGCTGATGCCTTTTAAACGTTTTAACAAAAGCGGCAGCAACCGAGAAGCAGAGTTCTTTCTTCCCGAAGCATAACCCGTACATCTCGATACCCAGGCGGGTAGTACCCCCGGTTTGCCACGAATAACCCGCATTAACAGTGTTTTCTGCAAAACAGGTATCGGTAGCAAACATTACCCTGAAATACAATGAGTCGTTGTTGGTATACGACTGGTCGATCTGTACCCCTGCCCGGTAACTAAAGTCCGACCACAGAAAATTATCACCCTGGCCGGTATATATTCCCTGGTCAAGGTTTAGCTCCAGCCGCAGGTAATCAAAATAAAAAAAAGCGCCGGCGGAACTCACATTCCAGCCTGCCGGGGCGCCATTATTATACAAATGCTGGTAAAAATAGCTGAATGATGCGTAGCTGTTTTCTCCCCGGTATAATTTTGGTTTCGTCAACAAGGGGGCGGCAAACTGGCCGGACTCCAGCTCTGATGACAGGGAGTACCTGCCATTCCTGAAATCGGGGATACTCCCCGCACGGCTACAAAAAAACACGTGCAGCAATATAATTGTAATAATCCATTGTACCCTTCTGCTCATTATTTGCTCTTTTTCATTTTTATTCATCCCTGCATATGGGTTTTGTTTTCTTCCAATATTTTTTCCGGCCTTTTATGAAAGTCAGGAATTCCATGTGTAACCCTGTGCCGGTAAATTTTCAGAAATTCAGGGCCTCGTAATAAATAATCTGTACTACCGTCTGTCCCTCATGTCCCGATAGTACCGGAATAAAGGAAGGGGGGAAAAGCCCCCCCTTAAACAGGGGGAATTGGTATATGTGGGGGACCCCCCTGTGAAGAATAAATGGTAAATATCTAATTTAAACCCGTCCCTGCCGCAGCCTGTATCTTCCACGTAAATGAATAACTTTCCCAGGTTTCTTTTGCCTGTTTTCAATCCTGCTATAAAAAATACCGGCAAAGAACCCCGGAGGGGTTTCCTCTGAAACTTGTCCTCCGGAAATTCAGCCTGATGTGTGAGGGCCCTGTTTCCAGGGTTCAATCAGGATTTAGGTAATATCAATATTTTTCAGAACGTTCTCCCTTTTCCTCCCCGTTTGGGAAGCCAGAGGGACATTTACTTCCACCCCGTTGGTATGCTGGCATAGTTGCTTAAGCTGGTGGCGCTGTTGCCCGACCCGCCAAAACAACCGGTGGAAATAACCGAATCAAAACTGTAGTTCCACAGGTCGGGGGCTGTGCCCTGCACCCCCGAAAACGTAGTACGGTAAAAACAATTTGTAAAAATGACTGACTTCCCCGAGAAACGCGAATAGTTTACCGGCGAACAGAATATTTCGGCATTAAGCGCCAGCTTTGTACATCCATTAAAACAGGCTGAAAAGTTTGTCGCGGCAGTGTTGGCGGCAAACAATCCCGTAGGGATGGCCGTTAAACTGCTGCATCCACTAAAACAGCATATAAAGTTTGTCGCGGCGGTGTTGTGATCAAACAATCCTGCAGGGATGGCCGTTAAACTGCTGCATCCTTTAAAACAGTATGTAAAATCAGTACCCGCTGCAGGCATGGACCCGTCGGGCAGCGAGGCCAGGTTCGAGCAACCGTAAAAAGCATAACTAAAATAATCCATGCCGGTGTCGCCCCATTGTTTCACGGCGGTAAGCAGTGTCGCTACCGTATTGCTGTTGTTTACATAAATAGAAGAAAAGGTGCCGCTTATCGAAATATCGTATGTGCCCGACGAGGCGTAGGTATGGGTTTTATCGGTATCGTCGTACGAAGTTACCTCCGAGGTACTGCCGTCGCCCCAGTCGATGGTGCAGTCGTACGTACCCGATGAATACAAGGGTAAGGTAAAACTGTCTGCAGTTATATTCCAGGTAGTAATAAAGGTTGAGGCCGAATAAGGCCCGCCCCACTCCCCGGGTATGCTGGCATAGTTGCTTAAGCTGATGCAGCTGTTGCCCGACCCGCCAAAACAAGTGGTGGAAGTAACCGAACCAAAACTGTAGTTCCACAGGTCGGGGGCTGTACCCTGCACCCCCGAAAACGAATCACGGTAGAAACAATTTGAAATATTGACCGTCTGCCCCGAGAAACGCGAATAGTCTACCGGCGAACAGAATATTTCGGCATTAAGCACCAGTTTTGTACATACATTAAAACAGTTTGAAAAGTCTCTCACGGCAGTGTTGGCGGCAAACAAGCCGGCCGGAACAGTCGTTAAACCGATGCATCCATAAAAACAGTATGAAAAGGTTGTCACGGCAGTGTTGGTGGCAAACAATCCCGTAGGGATGTCCGTTAAACTGCTGCATGATCTAAAACAGTTTGAAAAGTCTCTCACGGCAGTATTGGTGGCAAACAAGCCGGCCGGGATAGCCTCTATTTTACTGCATCCATAAAAACAATAAAAAAAGTCTTTCACGGCAGTATTGGCGTTAAACAAGCCGGCCGGGATAGCCGTTAAAGTGATGCAATTATAAAAACAGTATGAAAAGTCTGTCACGGCAGTATTGGCGGCAAACAAGCCGGCCGGGATAGCCTCTATTTTACTGCATCCCTGAAAACATCGGCAAATGTTTGTCGCGGCGGTGTTGTAATCAAACAAACCGGCCGGGATAGCCTCTATTTTACTGCATCCAAAAAAACAATATCCAAAGTTTGTCGCGGTGGTGTTATTATCAAACAATCCCGAAGGAATAGACGTTAAGCTGCTGCATTCCCGAAAACAAGCTTGAAAGGTTGTCGCGGCGGTGTTATAATCAAACAATCCTGCAGGTATGGCCGTTAAACTGCTGCATCCCTGAAAACAGGATGTAAAATCAGTACCCGCTGCAGGAATGGACCCGTCGGGCAGAGAGGCCAGTTTCGAGCAACCGTAAAAAGCATTCTTAAAATAATCCATGCCGGTGTCGCCCCATTGTTTCACGGCGGTAAGCAGTGTTTTTACCGTACTGCTGTTGTTTACATAAATAGAAGAAAAAGTCCCGCTTATCGAAATATCGTATGTGCCCGATGAGGCGTAGGTATGCGTTTTATCGCCATCGTCGTACGAAGTGACCTCCGAGGTACTGCCGTCGCCCCAGTCGATGGTGCAGTCGTACGTACCCGATGAATACAAGGGTAAGGTAAAACTGTCTGCAGTTATATTCCAGGTAGTAATAAAAGGTACCGGAAAAACAGGGCCGGAAAAAGCGGTAACGGTAACTGTGCTGCCGAAGTTTTTACCCGTAGTTGCCACGGGTGTTACCGAAAAGCCAATATACTTGTCTATATCG